>Ga0208316_1000027_pt1 | contig 230183 bp, 187 predicted proteins | sample MalvireepMed_231_FD_184240 | JGI IMG/M metagenome (GOLD analysis project Ga0208316, IMG submission 184240) | Marine viral communities from the Global Malaspina Expedition - Malaspina viral metaG DeepMed_231 (SPAdes) (version 2) | ecosystem: Environmental > Aquatic > Marine > Oceanic | place...
TGCGTAAACCGCTGAAGGTTGCCACCCATTCCACGTGAAGCCTGCCACCCGGACCGGAGCAAGGCTGCCACCCATCGGAGCGTAGCGACGCGGGGTTTCTCTTCTTACTCCGAAGCCGCAGTGTCCGTCAACTTTGCCTGTTGTTTTCGCATGGACTCGCCCCGCAGATTGATCTTGTAGGCGTTGTGAACGAGCCGGTCCAGAATGGCGTCTGCTAGAGTGGCGTCACCGATTACACCATGCCATTCCTCGATGGGTAATTGGCTAGTGGCGATGGTGGAGCGCCTGCCATGTCGGTCTTCCAGCACCTCCAGCAAGTCCCTTCGGTTCTCCGCGCTCAGTTTCATCAGCCCCCAGTCATCCAGGATCAGCACGTCAACCTTGGCCAGACTTGTCAGGAGTTTTGAGTATTGGCCGTCGCCCTTGGCAATGGTCAGCTCCCGCAGCAGTCGGGTCAGGCGCACGTACTGCGCGGTGTAGCCTTCCCGGCAGGCCTTATGTGCCAGGGCGCAGGCCAGCCAGGTTTTGCCAACCCCGGTGGGACCGGTGATGAGCACGTTCAGGTGCTCTTTTACCCATTGGCAGCCGGCCAGTGATTGCACCAGCCCTTTATCCAGGCCCCGTGAGTTCCGGTAATCGATGTCTTCGAGGATGGCCGTGTGTCGCAGCCTGGCACGGCGCAACCGGCTGGTCATGCGCCGGTTGTCTCGCTCGGTCATTTCCCGGTCCACGAGCAGCCCGAGGCGTTCCTCGAAGCTTAGGTCGGTGATGTCGGGGGTGGCCGACTGATCCGCCAGGGCGGCGGCCATGCCGGTCAGTTTGAGGGCGTGGAGCTTATCCAATGTGGGATGTTTCAGCATGTCAGAGATCCTTCAGTGGTAGTAGGCGGGACCACGGATGTTGTCGTGGGTGTCGGGCAAGGCCAGTTCCTGTTGCTCTTCCAGGGGCTGCTGATCCAGACGGTGTTTGAGGATGGATTCAATGCTCTTGTACCGGCAACTGCCCAGCATCAGGGCGCGTTGGCAGGCGGCTTCCAGCCGCGACTCGCCGTAGCTCTGCCCCAACCGGAGAATGCCCAGACAGGAGCGGTACGCCTGCTGTGGGTGTTTGCGGGCACCCAGTGCGGTGCGGATAAGCTTCTCCGTCGCCGGTCCGGTCTTGGCTGCCCAGCCGATCAGCCTTTCCGGCGACCACTCGCCAGCCTGGCGATGGGATTCGGGCATGTGCGCGGCGATGGTGGTGTGCCGTCCCTTCTGGTCAGAACGCCGGTGGCTGGCGATCCGGTTGCCCCGGTAAAAGCATTCGATGGTGTTGTGAGTGATGCGAACCTCCACCTCTTTCTTGATCAGGGTGTAGGGCACTGAGTAATAGTGACCATCGATGGCCACGTGGTAGTCGATGTGAACCCGGGCTTTCTTCCACTCCGCGTAGACATAAGGCTCTGCGGGCAATGGCTGTAGCAACGGTTTGTCCAACTGTTCGAAGTGGTCGCGCCGGCAGCCGGGTAACTTGCGGAAGGGACGGCTGTTGAGCCGCTCCAGAAGCTCACGGATGGTGGCGTTGAGTTGCCCCAGGGAGAAGTGCTGGTGATGGCGCAACGCCGCCAGGATCCAGCGCTCGACAATCAACACACCCCCTTCCACCTTGGCCTTGTCGCGGGGCTTGCGGGCGCGCGTGGGAACGATGGCGATCCCATAATGGGCAGCCATATCTTGGTAAGTTGGATTGAGGTCCGGCTCGTACCGGTGAGCCTTGGTAACGCCTGATTTCAAATTGTCGGGAACCACTAATTCCGGAACTCCATTCAGGTACTGGAAGGCCCGGGTGTGAGAGCCGATCCAGTCCGGCAATGTCTGGCTCCAGGTGGCTTCGGCGTAGGTGTAATTGGATGCGCCCATCACCGCCACAAAGACCTGTGCCTCGTGGATTTCTCCGGTGGTGCGGTCAATGACGGGTACGGTCTGGCCGGCATAGTCCACGAACAGCTTCTCACCGGCCCGATGGTCCTGGCGCATCACCAGGTCCAGCTTGCCCCGCCAGGCCCGATAGTGCTCACAGAACCAGCTGTACTGATAACCGTCCGGGTTGGCCTGCCGGTACTCCTGCCAGAGCAGGAACAGGGTAACATTCTTGCCCGTGAGTTCATCGCGAATGTGTTGCCAGTCGGGTATACCTCTCGCCTGTGCCGGGAGATCCGGTGGTAGCGGGAACAGCAACTGCTCCAGATGGGCCTCGTCCAGATCCGCTGGCAACGGCCAGCTCAGACCGGCCTCAACCGTGCGGCGCAGGTATTCGCTCACGGTGGGACGGCTAACGCCACAGGCCGCCGCAATCTGGCGGTTGCTCAGCCCTCGCTCCCACTTGAGGCGAAGAACTTCTTTGATCTTACGCATGGATAACCTCTTCGCTGGCATCTGGCCCATCTCCGGATGAAAAGGGTCAGAGTACCGTTAAGTTATCCCGCGCCGGACGATTTTGATGGAGCTTCAGGCAGCCTGCCGGGGTGGCAGCTTTGCCGTGGAATCAGTGGCAGCTTTCGCGTGGAATGGGTGGCAGGCTTCGTCTGGAATCAGTGGCAACCTTGGTCTGGAATACGCAGGTTAGGGCGCGGTTGAACAAAGAGCCACCACTTCTTGAAGTTTAATGTTGCGAAACACCGTATCGGTTTGGGTAACTGAACTCTGTATTGTGGCGCCTGGAAGACTGCTCCCTCCGCTGGAAAATGTCCCAATATTCTGAACACCAACAGGTATTGGTACACTCATTTTAACTTGACGCTCATATTCGGTAACCGATTTCACCTTAATAACTGGCGCATTAGAGGTCGGCCCGAGTGCCTCATTACAAACCTCAGAGATTTGGGAGAGTATTTTCTCTGTACTACTGTCTGCTTCATCCACATAGGTGACTTGGATTCCAGCTGGTAGCGACTCGGTACTATAGCCAAGCACACCGTCGTACGACCTTGGCCCCGATGCGCAGCCGGAAAGAAAGAGCGCGACTGCCATAAAGCGATGAATTTTCATTCCAAGTCCATTAATTAAAACGTGTTCTAACGACAAGCGAAGCGGCGCGGAGCGAGGTACGAGCGGAGCGTCCCTTGGAGACCATTGTTAGGCGCCAACTTTGTCATTTGAAAGAAACACATAGCATTCATTGATTTTACTTTCCTCCGAAAGACTGTCGAAATACTGCTGTATTTCAGACGGCTTCTTTCTCAATGAAGAATAATATCCGTATTGATCAACATAGCCTTGCAACACCCGGTCTCGTTGAACAATTTTTCTTGCTACATCAATCGCTATTGCTTCTTCTTTATCTATTGAATTAAAGATGTTGATATCAATCTTAGGGGACATACCTCTGAGCTGGTCAAGCCGATCAATACCTAACTCAGTATCTTCTGCGAAATCCATCCAGCCAGCTATTTCTTCTGACTTAATGTGCCCAACATATTTCTTGGTAAGAAATCGTTGCGGCTCGTTACCAATCACCTTCTCGCCTACAAATGTTTTTGCTGCCTCCCTCCATGTCATTTGAGACTCTAGCAGATCATTTGTAGCTTGATCGTACATACCTAATTCTGCGGAACACAACGCATGACCCATCGCGGTTATGGTGAAATATTCCTCGACAGGCATCAGCTCTTTTACACTTTTGTCCTCAAGAAGCAGTGCTTTATATTTCTCATGTATCTCACCAAGAGTCTGACGGCTGTTTATAAGCATTTGCGTTTTAGTTGATATGTCTTCGATTTGACCCAACTCTCTTATTACTTTTAATGCGGAAATCAGCCTTGCTCTTTCCTGCAGCTCGAGAAATTTCTTTATGAATTTTAAATCTGCGGCCATTTCCTCAAGTTTTTTATCAATTTTATTGATTTTGTTATTTAAAAACAAAAAGCCAGCAGAACTGACTGCCAGGGTTAATCCTGAAATGACCATGCTGGCTTGAGCCAAGCCAATTAATTGCTGGAAATCTGCACCGATACGGTACAGCTGATAAGTGTTCAACCCGGAGAAGGCTGTATTCACTGGTGATAAAAAGGTGGAAAGCAGATTAGCTGGATTGCCTGCATTTACTAAATGGGCAACAATCTGACCAGCATCATTTCTGACAACGCCACCAAATACTTTGTATGAGCCACTGAGTACGCCGGCTAGTACGCTGTCCGGAATCGAGCGCGTTAATGTGTACCCTGCTAACTCAGAGATCATATTGAATTTCCCCTAAACCTATTCATGTGTTTCTTCGCCTAACTGCGGAGCGAAGCGGCGCGTCCCACGCGTCCGTCTTCCGTGGCTTGTCAGCGGTGCGGCATTCATGAGAGTCAACATGAAAATCATGCACTAATGCAATATTTCATAAATCGTACCACCTATTGCATCACCCAAAGATCTTTGCACATCATCTATTTTGGCCTTGAGTTGGTCGACGCTTGGAACAGAAGCGCCACATACTTTCCGCTCCATTTCCTCAAGGGGAGCTTCATCAAGAATGCTCAAAATCTCATTTGTATCTCTGACGTTTTGGCATCCAGCAGCCACGTCTGCAATGGTTACGGATACAATCATTCCAATACCGAGGTAAGGTATTGCTTCTACAGCAACCGAGGAGACGTTCAGCGCTACATTCCTCGCCGTTCTCTTAGTGATATTCCTTGATAAAGTTTTGGCACGAGCAATTTTCATTCTGCGCGAGGCTGCTTGCTGTTCTAATTTCGCATTTTTCTTTTTCAGGCGATCATTTTCCTCAGCTAGCAACTGATATTGTTTTGATTTGCTATTCGAGAAAAGTGATTCATAAGGGAAGTTCGACAGTGCCCCGTAGAGAAGGTCGTGGAATTTGGCGCTGGTAACCAACAAGACATTGGTAGAGAGTAAGCCTAAGACAATCAAGGTAAAAACAGCATTTTTTGCAGTTTTAAGGCCATTCACTCAATAACTCCCTTTATAGATTTCTTATCCCAATTAAGGTCCCAATGAAGTGCTAACGCCAGCCAGCATGCGCGGGTACGGAATGGAGGAGAAGCCGCAATGTAGTAGACGTCGCCGTGCCTGGCCTTGTTATATTTTCTGGCATAACTGATCACCGTAGACACGCTCTCCAATCAGGTCGAACACCTTATCGAGGCTGTCATCCCAATCGTTGAGCAACTGGAAAATATTTGCTTGAAGAGAAAGATGGCCGCTTACATGATTGGCGGAATAACCTTCAACTCGGCCAACACGCATAGCGTGTCTGTCGAGGATAAAGCTGTGCTGCTCGTCTCCTCTGCCACGATTAGGCGAATGGGCAGAAAAGCTATTTCTGAAATTTACAATGTCTGCGGTTTTAATTGTCTCCAGGCCGTCAGTAACGCCAAGCTCTCTACATAACACCAGGGTAGCCTGTTGTTGCATATAACACGCATTCAGAAGGCCATAGTAAAGCAGATGCAACTTCCCAAAATCTAAGTCTCGAAGCTCAGAATCTCTGAATGAGGCCTTTGCCAATTGGGTGTCCTCCAAAAGGTAAAAAGCATCCAGAATAAAATTGTACGAACGCGAAGTTTCAACACCGACGAAGCGATACAGATCGCAGTCGTCTTTATCGTGATCTGTGGCGATATCAGAGAGATCTGAGCGAATTGCCTGAACAACATTGTCGAGTTTGCTCATTACTCCCTCAAATATAACAGCAATTAGACAGAGCGCTTCATGATTGCAGAAATTTGACCGCTTCGTTATTACGGCTTCTGGATCACAGTACGCAATGCCCATAAATGTATAAAACAACAGGTTAGCCCACGACACACCGCCTTTCCATGTAATCATTTGACATCTGTGATCCACTCCATCAAGAATACTGTACAAATAAACAGCGCTGGCAGGGAGCCGGGACGAATGAAGGGAAAACAATCTCGCTTACGGGACCAGGTTCGTGCGGTTATTCGGGTGAATCATTACAGCATCCGTACCGAAAAAACGTACTGATACTAGATCCGTTATTTCATTCGTTTTCAGCAAACGAAGCACCCTCGCGATATGGGTCCCAGAGACGTCGATGAATTTCTGACCTAACTCGCTGTGCATCGTAATGTCGCGGCAGCCACCCGGATCTGCGCACCACCCAGATTTATACCCACGTCCTCGGACAGGGTTTCGCAGGGGTGCGCAGTCCGCTCGGCTAGCGGTCAGTAAGCCCTCACCACTCCAACTGTGCCCCGGTCTGGTACTCAATCACCCGCGTTTCGAAGAAGTTCTTCTCCTTGCGCAGGGTGGCCTGCTCATCTAGCCAGGGCGACACGTTCTTCGCGCCGGGGAACGGCTCTTCCAGGCCAACGGTGCGGGCACGGCGGTTGGCCACGAAGCGGAACTGTTCGCTGTGATACTCAGCCGAATAACCGAGAATCGGGTCTCGCAGGATGTAGTCCGCATAGGCCCTCTCGGCGGCTTCCGATTCGTCCCACATCTCGCGCACGGCCTTCGGGTCGAAGGTGATGTTTTCCTCTTCCACGATCTGGTTAACCACTTTCAGGCCGAATGAGAAGTGCATGGCCTCATCCCGCAGGATGTACTGCAACTGCTCGCCGGTGCCGCGCATCAGTCCTCGACGCTGCAGGGCGAAGATGGGGCTGAAGCCGTTGTAGAACCAGGTGCCTTCGAACACCGCCGCGAAGAACAGGTAGGACATGATGAATTCCTGCAGGTCGTCCTTGTTACGCAGGTTCATGTCCGGCCGCATGGCCGCATCCAGCCTGCGGTTGGCAATCTGGATCTTGCCGTTGATCGCCGGTACCACGCGGTAGCGGTTGTAGATCTCGCTCTGGTCCAGGTTGAGGGTTTCGATGCAGTGCTGGTAGGCCCAGGTGTGCATGGCTTCCTCGTAGACCTGGCGGGCCTGGTAGATCTGCAGTTCCGGCGCGCTCATCTTCTCCATCACCGCCAGGCCGATGTTGCGCATGGCGAGGATGTCGGAAGTGGTGAGGTAGGCCAACACGTTCTCGTACACATGTTTTTCCGGCGCGGTTAGCCGGTGATGGTAGTCGTGAACGTCCTGGGCCATGTTCACGTCCAGGGGGGTCCAGTGGTTTTTGTTGGCGTTCATGAAGTACTCCCAGGCCCAGGGGTACTTGAACGGTGCCAGCTGGTTGATGTCGGTTTCGCCGTTGATGACTCGTTTGTCGTCCACGTTCACCGGTGCCGGGGCGCCGGGATGCGCCGCTTTGGATTCAGTTTTTAGTTCGTCGTCCCAATCAAGCATGGTTTTGCCTCGAAATCGTTAAGTGAGCAGTTACTGACAGGCTTCGCAGTCCGGATCGTCGATGCTGCACACCTGGGGCTGGGGCGCGGCAACCGGAGCGGTTTTTTCAGCACCGGTGGCACCCAGGGAGCGCAGGTAATAGGTGGTCTTCAGCCCACGTTCCCAGGCCAGCTGGTACAGGGCATCCAGCTTTTTGCCGCTGGGTTCGGCCATGTACAGGTTCAGGCTCTGGGCCTGATCGAGCCATTTCTGGCGCCGGGCGGCGGCTTCCACCAGCCATCTCGCGTCGATTTCGAAGGCGGTGGCGTAACGGGCCTTGAGTTCAGCCGGAATGCGGTCGATCTGCTGGACGCTGCCGTCGAAGTATTTGAGGTCGTTGACCATCACGTTGTCCCAGAGCCCTTCGGCCTTGAGGTCCCGGACCAGGGAAGGATTAACCACCGTGAACTCGCCGGAGAGGTTCGATTTGACGAACAGGTTCTGGTACGCCGGTTCTATGGACTGGGACACACCCACGATGTTGGAAATCGTCGCCGTGGGGGCGATGGCCATGACGTTGCTGTTGCGCATGCCGTTTTTTGCAATCAGTTCGCGCACCGGCGACCAGTCCAGCCGGGCGTTGGTGTTCACGGACAGGTCCCCTTCCCTGCGGTTCTCCTTGAGCAGGTTGATGGAGTCGATCGGCAGGATGCCCTGCTGCCAGAGGGAACCTTCGTAGCTTTCATAGGCGCCTCGCTCACCTGCCAGCGAAGCCGAGGCGCGGATGGCGAAGTAGCTGAGTTGCTCCATGGCAACGTCGGCAAACTCAACCGCTTCCGGACTGGAATACGGCAGGCCCAGTTGATAGAGCGCGTCCTGGAAACCCATGAGACCAAGGCCAACCGGGCGATGCTTGAAGTTGGAGTTCCGGGCCTGGGGTACGGCGTAGTAGTTGATATCGATAACGTTATCGAGCATGCGCACGGCGGTGTTCACCGTCTGTTCCAGGCGCTGCGCATCCAGCTCTCCGTTGGTGATATGCGCGGCCAGGTTCACGGAACCGAGGTTGCATACAGCGATCTCGTCGGCGCTGGTATTCAGGGTGATTTCGGTGCACAGGTTGGAGCTGTGCACCACGCCCTGGTGCTGCTGGGGGGAACGCAGGTTGCACGGGTCCTTGAAGGTGATCCAGGGGTGGCCGGTTTCGAACAGAACGGTGAGCATCTTGCGCCAGAGCTGCTTGGCCGGGATTTTCTTGAACAGCTTGATTTTGCCCTGCTCTGCCAGGGCTTCGTAATGCTCGTAGCGTTCACGGAAGGCGTTGCCGTACAGGTCGTGCAGATCCGGCGCATCGCTGGGAGAGAACAGGGTCCAGTCACGGTCTTCGCGCATGCGCTCGATCAGCAGATCGGGCACCCAGTTGGCCGTATTCATGTCGTGGGTTCGGCGGCGCTCGTCGCCGGTATTCTTGCGCAGCTCCAGGAACTCCTCGATGTCCAGGTGCCAGCTTTCCAGGTAGGCACACACTGCGCCTTTACGCTTGCCGCCCTGGTTAACCGCCACGGCGGTGTCGTTGACTACTTTCAGGAAGGGCACCACGCCCTGGCTCTGGCCGTTGGTTCCTTTGATGTGGGAGCCCAGCGCACGGACTGGCGTCCAGTCGTTACCCAGACCGCCCGCCCATTTCGACAGCATGGCGTTATCGCGGATGGCACCGTAGATGTCTTCAAGATCGTCGCCCACCGTCGTCAGGTAACAGGACGACAGCTGAGAATGGCGGGTACCGCTGTTGAACAGCGTGGGTGTGGACGCCATGTAGTCAAACGACGACAAGAGGTTGTAGAACTCGATGGCCCGGGCATTCGGGTCGTCTTCGCGCAGGGCCAGGCCCATGGCAACGCGCATGAAAAATACCTGAGGCAATTCCAGGCGGGCCTTGTTCCAGTGCAGGAAGTAACGGTCGTACAGGGTTTGCAGACCCAGGAAGCCGAACTGCAGATCCCGCTCCGGCTGAAGGGCGGCACCCAGGCGCTCCAGATCAAAGGCGGCCAGAGCGTCATCCAGCAATTCGTACCGGATTCCCGCCTCGACAAAGGCGCTCAGGGCCTGTGGATAAATCTCAGCCAGTGGCAGACTAATAGGCAGGCCAAGGGCAGCGGCATTCTCCAGGCGAAGTTGCTCCAGGAGCAGGCGTGCAGTGACCGCGCTGTAGTCCGGCTCCCGCTCAATCCGGCTGCGGGCCGCCATGATCAGGGCCGACAGCACGTCTTCCTCGGCGATGCCGTCGTAGAGGTTGGTCAGGGCATCGTCCACCAGGGAATCACCGTCGATGCCCTCCAGCCCTGTGGCGGCCTTTTCCACCTGCAGTTTCATCAGGCCCAGATCCAGCGGAGCAATCTCGCCACTGGTCTTTTTCACCGTCAGATGGGGGTGCGCCTCAACCGGCGCATGGCGGGCGCGCTCGCGGGCATGCTCTTCCCGATACAGGACGTAGGCGCGGGCCACCTTCTGTTCTTCGGCCCGCATCAGGGCCAGTTCCGCCTGATCCTGGATGTCTTCGATATGCACCTTGCCACCGGCCTTCAGGCGACGGCTAATCGCCTGGATGACCTGGTCGGTCACCCGGTGTACCGCGTCATTGATACGCGCGGAACCGGCGGCGGTGTCGCCCTCAACAGCGAGGAACGCTTTGGTGACGGCGATGCTGATCTTCGAGGGGTCGAAGCCGACAAGTGTGCCGTTGCGCTTGATGACCTGAAGGGATTCGGTGTCCGTGTGCGAGGTTGGCCGGGGTTCGGCCAGGGCTGAGGCAGACATGCAGTGTTCTCCTGAATACGCGTTGAGTTCCTTTCACCATCGCGTACGCAGGGGCACACCTCGCCATGGGAATGGCTGGGCATAACCGGTCTGCTCACCCTGGGTCGCGAAGGTGCAGTTGGGAGCCGTAAGGCTCCTTCATCCCTGGCAGGTCTTCGGACTCAGGGGCGTGAATCGATAGATTCGGCCTCGTGTGGCGACTTCCCGGCTTTCGCCAGTGTCTTGATGCCACGCTTGTTCCCCAATACCGCTGCGCGTCAGTTCCGGAGTCTCACCGGATTCCCGATACCAGAATGTGTGGGGTGATCAAAGGCTGACCGAGTTGGTTACGCACTGATCACTACATCTGGTATTTGACCAAGGACAAAAACACTATATACACGATATCCGGAGGTAACAAGGCAGGGACAATAAAAAAGGCCCCCATGACGGGGGGCCAAACACGTGACAGCATCTGCTCAGCCAATCAGTGGCTGATCATCCAGGGCCGCATAGAGGGAAACATCTTCTTCCCGTCAGCGGTGTAGAACAGCATGGACTTTCCGGGTTTCGGAGAGCCACAGCCGCAGGCGCGACTGTGCTCCTTATCATTCGCCCTTCGGTCTGCGGTGGAAAACACCGGCTCATGCCGGGACCGCTCGTTCCGGTCCTCGGCCGCCCTTTTGGCCGGGTCCATGGCGGCAATGTGGGATGGCAACACGATCACCCGCGGCGACATGGCCTTGCAGGTGGGGCATTGCGCCGGCTTGGCCGCATCCTCCATGGTGGCCAGTGTGTGAAAGAGGCCATGTTCACGGCACTTGTAGTCATACACGGGCATGGCGATTACTCCTTATCTTTCGACAGCGGTACGTCCATGCCCCCGCTGACTTTCTTCTGCGGACCATCGGCGGACGGGTTAATGTCGAAGTCGAAGATGCCCGTCGGCAACCAGAGCGTGGCGCAGGCGTTCGGGATATCCACCACGCCGCTAATGTGGCCTTCCACCGGCGCACAACCCAGAATCGCGTAGGCCTGAGCCTTGGTGTAACCGAACTTGGTCATGTATTCGATGGCGTTCAGACACGCCTGACGATAAGCCACGTGCACGTCCAGGTAATGCTGGCCGCCGTCTTCGTCTACAGAGATGCCTTCAAAGATCACATAGTCGTCGTAACGGGGCTTGATCGGGCTGGGCTTGAACACCGGATTCTTGATGCCGTACTTCTTCACGCCGTCCTTGATCAGGTTTACCCGCAGGTGAATCCAGCCGGCCATTTCGATGGCGCCACAGAACGTGATTTCACCGTCGCCCTGGCTGAAGTGAAGGTCGCCTACGGAGAGGCCGGCACCGTCCACGTACACCGGGAAATACACCTTGGAGCCACGGGAAAGATCCTTGATGTCACAGTTGCCACCGTGTTCCCGCGGCGGCACGGTACGGGCGGCTTCGGCGCCGGCAGCCTTGGCCGCATCACCGGTCATCTGGCCCATGTGGGCGGTCTCACCGTTGGGCAGTGTTGCCAGTTCCGGCACACGCTCCGGATCGGTCGCGACCAGTCCGGCCTCACGCTTGTTCCAGGTGTCCAGCAATTCTTTGGAGGGCAGGCAGCCGATCAGGCCCGGGTGAATCAGGCCAGCAAATTCCACGTTGGGAATGTGCCGGGATTTGGTGAACATGCCGTTGAAGTCCCAGATGGATTTCTGGGCCTCCGGGAAGTGTTCGGTCAGGAAGCCACCGCCGTTCTGCTTGGAGAAGAACCCGTTAAAGCCCCACTGGCTCTCTTCGAACGTGCCGATGTCGAGGATGTCGACTTCCAGCAGGTCGCCCGGCTCTGCGCCCTCGACCCCGATTGGTCCCGACAGGAAGTGAACCTGGCTGAGATCAACATCGCGCACGTCGTCGGCGCTGTCGTCGTTCTTGATCTGGCCGCCGGTCCAGTCATAGCACTCAACGATGAAATCGTCGCCCGGCTTGACGGTAGCCACCAGCGGAATATCCGGGTGCCAGCGGTTGTGGATTTTGTCGTTCTCATAGGCCGACTTGTTCAGATCGATCTTGATAATGGTTTCAGCCATAACGGGCGCTCCTTGGTGTTGGCTTGCACGATTAGGTAACGGCTTTACTATCCGAAATCCCGTCCCTGTGAGGTATTCGCGAAATGCCCCCGGTGCCTACGTCATTCGACGTATTGGTGCACCGTGACCTTCCTGCCCTGCAGGCCGGCTTCAAACCGGCGGCAGTCCGGATACGCCAGCAACGCCCGGGCAACGGGGGGTTCCAACCGCTGGCGAAAAGCCCGCAGCAGTTCCCGCGCCCCATAGCGAGCGTCGTAGCCACGGCACAGTTCCTCTCGCAGCTCAGGCGACAGCGACAGCTCGGCGTGTTTCTTGGACAACCGGCGATTGAGGCCCGCCAGCTCAATGTCCAGCAGGGCTTCCAGCCAGTTGTCGGTAAGTCGGTTGAAGGTGAGGATCTGATCAATCCGGTTGAGGAATTCCGGGTCAAAGTGCCGGCGCAGAGCGGTATCGCGAATGGCCTCGCCGTTGCCGGGTGATAAACCGAGCCAGCGACGCCAGCCCCGCTGGTAGCTCTGCTCATACGTCTCCGCCTCCAGCGCACCGGCGTTGCTGGTCATGAAGATCAGGGTGTTGCGGAAGTCGATCTCCCGGTTACCGGAGGGAAACACCAGCCGACCGGTGTCCAGCACGTTTAGCAGCGTGCGCACCACCTCCTTGCTGGCTTTCTCGATTTCATCAAACAACACAATACCGGGTTTGCTGAACGAGCCCTGTACCTTGTCCAGATCGAACAGGCTGTGGCCTTCCTTACTGCCCACGTAGCCCGGCGGTGCACCGGTCAGAGCTGCGGCGTAATGCTCCTGGGCCAGGGTGTTCATGTCGATACGGCATAGGCCATCGCGATTACCGTGGATCGCTTCGGCAATGAGGCGCACGGTTTCGGTTTTGCCAACGCCAGTAGGACCCAGGAACAGGTGCACCGCCAGCGGCCGGGTGTCCTCGCCGATATCGGCTTTCACCCGCACCAGCATGGATTCCATGGCGGCGAGCGCCTCGTCCTGGCCGACGATATTTTCCCGCAGTCTGGCCATCACGGCCTCGGGCTCGAAGCGGAACCGGGAAGCACGAACCGGGCCTGAGGCGGCCCGGTTCTTTTCAATGGTTTCCCGATTGGCTTCCAGCCGTTCATTGATAAACGGCATGAACGCCTCCCGGGCTTAGGCCCCTGCGGATTTTTCCTTGCCGTCGAACGGCAGCTCGCCCACCGGGCACTCGGCGGTACCTACCGTCTTCCGGGTCATTGCCTCCACGTTTTCCTGCGCCTTCTGGGCGTCCATCACCCAGGTACGGTAGAACTCGAACGGACAGTCGGCCACGCCCTTGTCGCCGTCCCCGGAGGCATGCACACCGGTGTAGCCCCGGTGCAGCAGCTTGAACAGGTGATTCTGGGACTGGTCGTTCGCACGGGCATCACGGATCTGGCTTACGGACAGCTGGGCATACTGAATGCCCATGTCTTCCTCACCGCATTCCCCGAGGGTGCGGCCATCGAAGCCGATGATCGCGGAGTGGCCGAAGTAGGAATACACGCCGTCAAATCCGGCGGCGTTGGCCACCGCAACGTAACAGTTGTTGGCCCAGGCCATGCTCTTGGCCATCATCACCTGCTGTTCCTTGGCCGGGTACATGTAGCCCTGACAGCGAACAATCAGCTCCGCCCCCTTCATGGCGCAATCGCGCCAGATCTCGGGATAGTTGCCGTCGTCGCAGATGATCAGGCTGATCTTCATGCCCTTTGGCCCCTCGGTGACGTAGGTGGTGTCACCCGGATACCATCCCTCGATCGGACACCAGGGGATACACTTGCGGTATTTCTGGACGACCTCTCCCTCGTTGTTGATCAGAACCAGGGTGTTGTACGGCGCCTTGTTGGGGTGATCCTCGTGACGCTCTCCCGTGAGCGAAAACACGCCCCAGGTGTTCGCCTCACGACAGGCGGCGGAGAAGATGGCCGTTTCGTCACCGGGCACGGTGGCCGCGGTTTCCATCATTTCCTCGTTGTCGTACATGATGCCCATGGTGCTGTATTCCGGGAACACCACCAGGTCCATGCCCGGCAGGCCGACTTTCATACCCTTGATCATGTCAGCAATGTTGCGGGCGTTGTCCAACACCTCGGCTTTGGTATGCAGCCGCGGCATCTTGTAGTTCACCACCGCCACGCCGACGGTATCGTTGCTGCTGGAAATATCACCGTGTCTCATCGTTCTGCTCCTCGTTAAACCGCCAGATAGCTCGCAATCTTGTCCTGATCCGCTTCTTCGCGGCTTTCTTCGTGCACAATCGCGCCCTTTTCAATCACCAGGATCCGGTCTGCCGCATCCATCACGAAGCTCAGAACCTGCTCCGACACCACAATCGACAGGCCCCGCTCATCCCGGATGCGCCGAAGGGTCTGCGCGATTTCCTTGATGATGTTGGGCTGGATACCTTCCGTGGGTTCGTCAAGCAGCAGCACCTTGGGCCGGGTGGCCAGTGCCCGGGCAATAGCCAGCTGTTGTTGCTGGCCGCCAGAGAGGTTGCCACCACGCCGGTTCTGCATTTCCTTCAGTACCGGGAACATCTCGTAGAGGTCCTCGGGTACCTTCTTCTCTCCCACGGCGGCCAGGCCGGTCTCGATATTCTCCCGTACCGTCAGTGTCGGAAAGATCATCCGCCCCTGCGGCACGAAACCGATTCCGGCGCGCACACGCTGGAAGCTCTTCAGGCCGGAAAGGTCGTTCCCATCCAGGCTGACCTCACCGCCTCGCGTGGGGGTCATGCCCACCAGGGATTTCATCAGCGTGGTCTTGCCCATGCCGTTACGCCCCACCACGGCGACTATTTCGTTCTTTGCCACGTCGAGGTTGAGGTCATCGATGATGGTGCTTTGGCCGTAGGCCACCGAATGATGTTTGATGCTCAGCATGATCAGTGCCCCAGGTAGACTTCGATGACTTTCGGGTCCGATTTCACGTGCTCGATGGACCCCTCGGAAAGGACTTTGCCCTGATGCATGACCGTGACCCGGTCAGCGATATCACCGACAAACTGCATATCGTGCTCGATCACCAATACCGTATGGTCCCTGGTAATCACCCTCAGCAGCTCGGCGGTTTTCTTGCGCTCGGTGACGGACATCCCGGCTACCGGCTCATCCAGCATCAGCAGGTCCGGTTTCTGGATCAGCAGCATGCCGATCTCCAGCCACTGCTTCTGGCCATGGCTCAACGATGCAGCCGGCTCATTCAGGGCCTCGGTCAGGAAGATGGTTTCAGCCACCTCCTCCACAGCATTGATCACCTCCGCGTCGCGCTTGAATCCCAGGGCGCCCATCACGCTGTGTCCCTTTGGGTAGGACACTTCAAGGTTTTCAAAGACGGTCAGGTCCTCGAACACGGACGGGGTCTGGAACTTCCGGCCCACACCCGAGTGAACAATCTGGTGCTCCTTGAGCTTGGTAAGCTCCTTACCGTCAAACTTGATGGAGCCGGACGTGGCCTTGGTCTTGCCGCAGATCAGGTCCAGAACCGTGGTTTTACCGGCACCGTTGGGGCCGATGATGACCCGGATTTCCTTGGGATCGAGGTAGAAGGACAGGTCATCCACGGCCTTGAAGCCATCGAATGACACGGTCAGGCCTTCGACCGCCAGCAGGAAATCCCCACTTTTGCTTTTGGCTGCACTCATCACGATTTCTCCGGGCTGTAGGAATCGATCATCGGATCGTAATCAGGAGTCTTCTCAGCGGTCGGCTTCGGCTCTGCGGCTTTTTCCGCGGGCTTGGCCTCCAGCTGTGCACCCTTGTTGCGCTTGAAGATCTTGTCTTCCAGAGGCATGACGTAGGTCTGATACAGGCCGGCCAGACCGTTCGGGAAGGCCAGTACGACACCGATAAACAACGCACCCATGGCAAACGGCCAGAGTTCCGGGAAGGATTCCGAGAAGCCACTCTTGGCGGCATTCACCAGCAAGGCACCGTAGACCGCGCCGAGGATGGACAACCGGCCACCCAGGGCACAGAAGATGACCATCTCGATGGAAGCGACGATGCCGATGAACGACGGCGACATGAAGCCGACAATCAGGGTGAACATGGCACCACCGACGCCGGCAAAAGCCGCTGCCAGGCAGAACACGAAGATCTTGAAGGCGGCAACGTCATAGCCGGAAAAACGCACTCGGTTTTCCTGGGCGTTCATGGCCACAAGGATGCGGCCCAGCTTCCGGTTCTGGACCAGGCGCGCCACAAACAGGCAGAGGAACAGCATGCCAACACAGACAAAGTACAGGATGGTCCGGGCCTCATCGGTGCGGATGTCCCAGCCGTTCAGCGTCTGCAGATCGGTAATGCCGTTCACACCGCCGGTATAGCCCTGCTGTCCGATAATCAGGATCGTCAGGATTGCGGCAATGGCCTGGGTGATGATGGCGAAGTACACGCCCCCCACCCGCCGGGTAAACATGGCGAAGCCGATAACGAACGCCAGCAGAACCGGCACACCGATCACCGCAAGCAGGGTGAAGGAGAAGCTGTGGAACGGTTCCCAGAACCAGGGCAGCTCGGTGAGCTGGTTCCAGTCCATGAAATCCGGGATGCCGGGGGTGGACTGGATGGCGGTGGCCTCCGGAGTGGAGGCCTCCAGCTTCAGGAACATGGCCATACAGTAGCCGCCAAGGCCAAAGAACACACCCTGGCCCAGGCTGAGAATGCCGGCCTTGCCCCAGCACATCACCAGGCCAATGGCGACAAAGGCGTAGGTCAGGTACTTGCCCACCATGTTCAGGCGGAATGGGTCCAGCGCCAGTGGCAAAAGCACCACCAGCAACACGGCCAGTGCGACGTAATACAGTCCCTCGCGGGTGGCAAACCATTTCAATGGGGATGAACTCTTCATGACAATCTCCTAGCGACGGACCTTGAGGGCCATGAGTCCTTCTGGACGCAGCATCAGGATGCCGACGACGACCAGCAGGGTGAGCACCTTGGCCATGGAACCACTGAGGAAGAACTCCATGGTGGACTGGGCCTGGGATATACCGAAGGCGGACACAATGGTGCCGATCAGGCTCTGGGCACCGCCAAACACCACCACCAGGAAGGTGTCTACGATATAAGCCTGGCCAGAGGACGGACCGGTGGAACCGATCATGGTGAAGGCAGCACCCGCGACGCCGGCGATGCCACACCCGAGAGCAAAGGTGGCTCGGTCGATACCGGCACTGTTGATACCAACGGCTTCAGCCATGGGGCGATTCTGAACCACAGCCCGCACTTTCTTGCCATAGCCGGATCGGTACATCAGGAAATACACGCCCACGGCAATGGACAGCGCGATGATCATCACGAACAAGCCGTTGATGGGCAGCTCCACCAGGTCAGTCACCTGGATCGCCCCCATCATCCACTCGGGCAGGTCCACACCCACTTCCCGGGCGCCAAAGATGGATCGGTAAGCCTGCTGCATGATCAGGCTCAGACCCCAGGTGGCCAGAAGGGTATCCAGTGGTCGGTGATAGAGTCGCCGTATCATGAGCCATTCGACGAATGCCCCCAGGGCAGCACAAATCAGGAAAGCCAGAACCATGGCGACGAAGAAGTAGCCGCCAAACAGGCTCGGCAGATAGGACTGGAAAAAACCGGATGTCAGGTAGGTTGTGTAGGCGCCGAGGATCATGAACTCCCCGTGGGCCATATTGATCACCCCCATCTGACCAAAGATGATGGCCAGGCCCAATGCCATCAGTACGAACACTGAAAACAGGGAGAGCCCGGCAAACCCCTGCATGGCAAATATCGACATCAACTCACTGCTGGTGTAGCCATCAAACATGACCCTTACTCCCCTTTAGACCAACTTACCCTTCAAACCCTTAATCTTGTGTTCAGAGGCAACGGATGCTGGCGCCCGGGGGCGCCAGCAGTCCGGGCTTATTGGTAGCCTTCCGGGAACGGGTCCGGTTCCATCAGTTCTTCGGTCTCGTAGACAACCTTGTACTGGCCGTCAGGTTGAGCCTGGCCGATACGGGTCTTGGACCACAGGTGATGGTTTTCGTGGATGCGCACGTAACCTTCTGGCGCTTTGGTGAACTCAATGCCTGCGAATTCTTCACGGATCTTGTCGATGTCGAATGAGCCGGCTTTTTCAACCGCAGCTTTCCACAGCCATGGGCCGAGATAAGCCGCCTGGGTCACGTCACCGATGACCATGTCATCGCCGTAGGCTTCCTTGAAGGCCGCAACAAATTCCTTGTTGTTGGGGTTATCGAGGCTCTGGAAATACTTCATGGAGGCGTAGATGCCGTCCACGTTCTCACCGCCGATACCGCGGATTTCGTCCTCGGTCACGGAGATGGTCAGCAGAAGGGGCTTCTCATCAGTGAAATCGATACCGGCCGCTTTCATCTGCTTGTAGAAGGCCACGTTGGAGCCACCGACAACCGAGGCAAAGATCACGTCCGGCTTGCGCAGCTTGATCTTGTTGATCACCGAGTTGAACTGGGTGTGACCCAGCGGATAATACTCCTCGCCAGAGACCTTGAGGCCCAGCTTGTCCTCGATGTGCTTGCGGGCGATCTTGTTCGAAGTACGGGGCCAGATGTAGTCCGATCCGAGCAGATAGAAGCTTTTGGCACCCTTGGTTTCTGCGGCCCAGTCGATACTGGCAAGAATCTGTTGGGTCGCTTCCTGGCCGGTGTAGACCACGTTGGGCGACTGCTCAAGACCCTCGTAGAAGGTGGGATAATAGAGCATGCCGTTGTATTGCTCGATAACCGGGAGAACGGCCTTGCGGGAAGCCGAGGTCCAGGCGCCGAAGATCGCAGCAACGTTGTCCTGGCGCAGTAGCTTCCGGGATTTTTCAGCGAAGGTCGGCCAGTCACTGGCGCCGTCTTCCTGAACGAATTCAATCTGGCGGCCCAGGACACCACCGGAGGCGTTGATCTGGTCAATAGCCAGCTTTTCCGCCTGAACCGAGCCAATCTCACTGATCGCCATTGTGCCGGTGATGGAGTGCAGAATGCCGACCGTAACGGTGTCATCCGTCACCGCCAGACCAGTCGTGTTGACCTCTGCTGTGGCCGGCACTGCCGCCTGTGCCGACGTCGCAAGCATGACGGAAGCCGCCAGCGTCATCAGGCTCTTTTTCAGCCCCAGTCCCTTACCGAACGACCGCCCGTTGGCGGCTTGATCTGTCGTATCCATGGTGATTCCTCGCAGTTTTTGAAGTCCGGATCCGCGCTTCCCTTCGAAAGCACAGTGCCCACGAGAATCATTCTGCTCGGCACCCGTACAGGTGCCCATTCGGCAATCGCCCCAGCGCGCTACGTCATTTGACGCATTCCTGTAACCAACAGGACAGGCTAAAAACGCAGGCATGCAGAAGAAGAACATTCCTGCACCGGTCTATGGCACGGATATTGTTCCGGCTTTCTCATCCGGTGCATTTCAGCTTGAAGCTGCACTAACGCGGGGCACTCAAACACCAAAGGCAAGGCAGTCATGGCGGCAAGACAGAATATTTTTCGGGTTCGGCGCAGCTACAACCAGTGGGTAGCCAACCAGACCCTGGAAGACTATGCGCTTCGCTTTACCGCCAAGAGTGCCCGGCGCTGGTCCGCGGCCCGGGTAAGCAACACAGCCCTGGGCGCCATCTCCTTTCTGGCACTGGAAGCCATCGGCGGCTCCATTACCCTCCACTACGGATTCGACAATGCGGTCGCCGCGATACTGGCCGTCAGTCTGGTGATCTTCCTCACCGCCATCCCGATCAGTTACTACGCGGCCCGTTATGGCGTCGACATTGACCTGCTGACTCGCGGTGCCGGCTTTGGCTATATAGGCTCCACCATCACCTCGCTGATCTACGCCTCGTTCACGTTTATCTTTTTCGCCATCGAGGCCGCCATCATGGCCATGGCGCTGGAAATGCTGTTCGGGGTTCCCCTGGTTCTCGGCTACCTGATTTGCTCCGTGGTGATCATTCCCTTTGTAATCCACGGGATCACCACGATCAGCCGGTTCCAGGTCTGGACCCAGCCAGCCTTCATTTTTCTCCAACTGGTGCCTTTTGTTTTTATTGTTTACGCCGATGCCTCTTCAGTCAGCGACTGGACACAGTTCGAGGGACTTAACCCGGTTGATTCCGGTGGCTTCAGCATCGTTATGTTCGGGGCTGCGGCGGCTGTGGTGTTCTCATTGATTGCCCAGATCGGCGAGCAGGTGGATTTCCTGCGCTTCATTCCAGAACCCCGCAATGCCCGGGAAAAGCGACGTTGGTGGGCCGCCGTTATGGCAGGCGGACCTGGCTGGATTGTGATCGGCATGTTGAAAATCCTGGCGGGCTCCTTTCTTGCGGTTCTTGCCCTGAAACAGGGCGTTACCGCCTCGGAGGCGGCTGATCCTACCCAGATGTATCTGATCGCCTTCAATTACATTACCCATTCGCCCGAGATCTCCCTGGCGATGGCGGGCATTTTCGTCATTCTTTGCCAGCTCAAGATCAACGTTACCAATGCCTATGCCGGCTCCATCGCCTGGTCCAACTTCTTCTCGCGACTCACCCACAGCCACCCCGGACGAGTTGTCTGGCTGTTTTTCAACGTCGCGATTGCCTTGCTGGTGATGGAACTGGGTGTTTACCGGGCGCTGGAGGAAACCCTGGGTTTCTATGGCATCGTCGCCATTGCCTGGGTTGGTTCGCTGGTGGCGGATCTGGTGATCAACAAACCACTGGGGCTCAGTCCCGCACACATTGAGTTCAAACGTGCCCACCTGTACGACATCAACCCGGTCGGCGTTGGTGCCATGCTGACGGCCTCTGTAGTAGGAATCATCTGCCACACCGGCATACTGGGCGTCTATCCGGAGGCTCTGTCCCATTTTATCGCCATGGGAGTCGCGCTGATCATGGCGCCTCTGATCGCCTGGAAAACCGGTGGCCGTTTCTACACAGCACGGCCATTCGTCCCCATCGCTACTGACCATCAGCTCGTGCAATGCACGATTTGTGAACATCACTTCGAACCGGAAGATCTCACCCATTGTCCCGCGTATGACGGCACCATCTGTTCACTGTGCTGTTCACTCGATGCCCGTTGCGCAGACGCCTGCAAACCGGGGGCCGGATATCAGGAACAGCTCAATCAGTTTCTCGGGAGCCTGATGCCAAAACCGGTCTTGGCCGGTCTGCGCTCAAGGCTCGGGCATTTTCTGAGCCTGCTGGTGCTCATCAACGGCCTTTCCGGCCTGCTGCTGTCCCTGATCTATTTCAAGACGCCGGTCGCTTCACCCGCTGAAGGCATTCTTTTATCGGTAACCCTGTGGAAGGTGTTCTTCATTCTGGTGATCGTGACCGGCGTGATCTGTTGGCTGTTCGTGCTCGCCCACGAAAGCCGGGTGGTGGCCGAGGAAGAGTCCCGTCGCCAGAATCGCCTCCTGATGGAAGAGATCGTCGCCCACGAACGGACCGACCAGGCTCTTCAGCAGGCAAAGGAACAGGCGGAGGCCGCCAACGGGGCGAAAAGTCGCTACTTGACGGGGATCAGTCACGAACTCCGTTCCCCGCTCAATGCCATCCTCGGCTATGCCCAGTTGATGGAAAACGACGAGACCATTCCCTCCCACCGCAAGGAAGCCCTCGGCGTCATTCGCCGCAGCGGTGAGTACCTCGCCGATCTGATAGAGGGGCTGTTGGATATTTCCAAGATCGAGGCTGGCCGCCTGGACCTGCACCGCGATCAGGTTCGAATAGAGCTGTTGATGGAGCAACTGGTGACCATGTTCCGCCTGCAGGCAGAAGATAAAGGCCTGGCCTTCGATTACCACTGCCCCAACCCGCTTCCGGAAATGGTCACCACCGATGAGAAGCGGCTGCGCCAGATTCTGATCAATCTTCTCTCCAACGCCATCAAATACACGGATCGGGGCGGCGTCTCCCTGACCCTGCGTTATCGCAGTCAGGTCGCCGAGTTCACCGTACGCGATACCGGGGAAGGCATAGCCCCTGAGAATGTGGAACGCATCTTCCGACCCTTCGAACGTATCCGGACACCGGGGCAAAGCCGGGCCGGCACAGGCCTGGGTCTGACCATTACCCGCCTGCTCACGGAAATCATGGGTGGCGATATCTCGCTGGAGAGTGTACCGGGCCAGGGTAGTGTCTTCCGGGTCAGTCTGATGCTATCAAGCCTGCATTCTTCGACACCCCGCTCGATATCAATGCCGGCCAAGCGCATCTACGGTTACCACGGTTCGCGGCGAAAGGTACTGCTGGTGGATGACGATGTGTCCCACCGCCAGGTCATGCGGGCCATGCTCTCGCCACTGGGCTTTGAAATCGTCGATCTTGGCAATGCTCTGCAGGTTTTGGCAACCATTGAGGCTGAACGCCCTGACCTTGTGCTTCTCGACGTGTCCATGCCGGGCCAAAGCGGCTGGGAAGTCCTGGCAATGCTACGACAGCACAAGCACACCATGCCTGTCGTGATGGTCTCTGCCGACGCTAACGAGGGCCACCACGCCGCAGACTCACCGCGTCTGCACGATGGCTACATCATCAAACCGGTTCGGCTGAACCTGTTGCTCGACACCATTGCCAGCGTGCTGGATCTCAATTGGCGATTCGATAAGAGCCCGGATCCCATGGCGGCTATTCCAGCACCCGACCATGGCGTTTTGCCTTTACCCAAAATGGAGCATCGCCTGGCTCTGGCCACTCTGGCCCGGATCGGACACCGGAAAGGCCTGCTTGAGGCATTGCATGACCTGAAACACAGCGGCGAGGCGGCCGAACCCTTTGCGATTGAGCTCACCAGACTCACCAACGATTTCCAGTTTGAGAAAATTCTTGAACTACTCGAGGTAGCCGAACATGAAGCTTCATAATGACCGGAAGACTGTCGTGATGGTCGTAGATGACGCAGTCGACTCCATTCGAATGATCAACGATGCCATGGAAGAGGCAGGTATGACGGTGCTCGTTGCGCTGGAAGGAAACCAGGCCCTTACGATAAGCCAGAACATCACCCCGGATGTGGTGTTGATGGACGCTTTGATGCCCCATATGGACGGCTTTGAAACCTGTCGTCGATTGAAAGAGAACCCTGCGTTCGCCGATATTCCTATCATCTTCATGACCGGTCTAAGCGATACCGAGCACGTTGTTATGGGGCTCAACGCCGGTGGCGTGGATTACGTGACCAAACCGATTAACACCACCGAACTTCTGGCCAGAATGGATGTACACCTGACGAACGCCCGCATGACCCGCAGTGCTCGTAGCGCCCTGGATACGGCCGGTCAGAACCTGTTTGCGGTGGACCGCGAGGCGAACTTGCTGTGGGGCACGCCACAGGTTTGCCAGTACCTGCCCGACGCAGCGCATCCCGAATTCCCCGAGGTACGTGCCAGACTGGAGGAATGGCTGGGCCACCGTCCCGAGCCGGGCCACAGCATGCCAGTCGAAATCATGGGCATCGACAGAACGGTAGAGTTTCTTGCCCTTGTGGATAACCGGGAATACCTGCTGCGGCTGAAAACACCACAGAACCAGAACAGCGCAACAGCAGCCCTGCGGCAACGGTTCGAGCTGACACTGAGAGAATCCGACGTGTTACTCTGGATCGCGAACGGCAAGACCAACCGGGAGATAGGCCAGATCCTGGATATGAGTCCCCGAACCGTTAACAAACACCTGGAGCAGGTATTCCGGAAACTGGGCGTAGAAAACCGGACGGCGGCCGCAGCCAGTGCAATCCGCTTGCTCGCAATCCAGTAATGGCCTCGGGCACTTTTGCTCATAGCGTCTGTCCATCGGGGTACTGTGATCTTGAAAGCGAGAAGCTCGATGAGAAAGACTGCCACATTTTTATCAGTGCTGGTTCTGATGGGCCTGTCAGGGCTGTTGTTGGCACAGACACCATCCCCGCTCACACCTTTCTCGGAAATGCAGTCCCTGAATGATGGCTGGGAGCCTCTGGAATTCCCCAAGATAGATCAGCTCAGCCGCTATGAACTGACAACCGAATACGGTCAGCAGGTCGTGCGGGCGACCACGGACGGCGGTGCGTCGGGACTGATCGCACGGGTCAGGCTGGAGCCAACCGATTCGCTGATTCTGCAATGGCGCTGGAAGGTCTCGAATGTCTTCGAAAACGGGGATGCCCGGGAAAAGTCCGGGGACGATTACCCGGCCAGAATCTATGTGGCGTTCGAGTTCCAGCCCGAGAAGGCGGGGTTTTTCGAGCGCGCCAAACGCAAGACAGTCGAGGTGTTATTCGGTGAGTCCCTGCCGGGCAATGCCCTCAACTACATCTGGGCCAATACTCTCCCGAAGGGCGAGATTGTGCCCAACCCGTACACCGAGAAAACCATGATGATTGCCGTGAATTCCGGATCAGAACAGGTCGGCGAATGGGTCACGGTGGAGCGGGATATCATGGCCGATTATCGGGAAGCGTTTGGCGAGGAACCGCCACCGGTCGTGGGCATTGCCATCATGTCGGATTCGGACAACACCGGTGAAAAGGCCACGGCCTGGTATGGGGACATCCTTCTGAACCCGGATTCCTGAGCCCTGAACACTACTAACGGTATTGCTCGGGAAATCCGGGGATCACAAAGCTTTCTCCAAGGTTTCGTATCGGCGGCACTTCACCCTTTTCAGCCAGACGGATGTAGGCATCATTGAACTCTTCCCGCAGGATCGCTGCCCGGGGATTGGCCAGCGAGAACAGCCAGGTCAGATTCCTCAAACGGATCGCCGATTCACGGATTTTCTCGTCTTTGGGCATGGTCAGGGTTTCCACGACCGGATCCCGATGCCCAAACAGGTAATGGCCTCGGCCAAGCTTGAGCATTTCCAGAGCAGCCCGATAGTTTGGAGCCTGGGTGACGTCAATCGAACCTTCCGCCTCCAGCCAGTACAAGAGCCCTCCATAGGTGTACCCGCCTATCGTGATGACGGTCTTGCCCTGCAGTTGATCAAAATGTGTAAGTGGTTCGGTTCCCTCCAGATACCAGGCACTGAGCTGGGTCGCGAGGGGAGTGACCCAGGTCTCAAGAACTTCACCGTTAAGGGCAGGAACGTTGGCCGAACCTGGCCAAACGTCAATTCTACCGTTGCGCAGATACAGGTATACCCGGCTGATGGGCAAGAAGAGAAATTCCGGCTCGTAACCCGCTTCCACAGCGATCTTCCGGGTAAGCTCTATAAAGCTGCCAGCAGGGCGGCCATCGCTGGCCTGATAGGTAATGGGGGGAAACTCCACATAGGCAATGCGCAGAGTCTTGTTTACGGATTCCGACGCGCCAAGGGAGGCGGACGTAAATAATAAACCTACCAGCAATATCCAAAGCCGGACAACGGTCAAATGCATGGCTTCAGAGAGTCGGGAAGAATGGACCGGGCAGTTTCTGGGCATGGAATCCGTATTGTTCGGGTCTGTTTAGCCAAAGATTAACAGACCCGGAAAGATCTGCACTGACACCGCCCGCAAAAATCCGAACATAATGTCAAATATGGTTGATAACCATGTACAGACCAACACCGCCCATTACCAGCATGTAGGGAAACGCCATCACCACCATCTTGCCGTAGGACAGCCGAACCAGCGGCGCTATGGCAGACGTCAGCAGGAACAGGAAAGCCGCCTGGCCATTGGGAGTCGCAACGCTGGGAAGGTTGGTACCTGTGTTGATGGCAACTGCCAACTTCTGGAAATGCTCGTAGCTGATGGCCCCTGCATCCAGAGCCTGTTTGACTTCGCTGATATAAACAGTCGCTACGAAGACGTTATCGCTGATCATTGAGAGCACGCCGTTGGCAATGAAGAACATGCCAGGCTGCCGGGCTTCCGGAAGCGACAGCACGTAATCAATAATCGGCTTGAACAGGTGCTGTTCGTGGATCACCGCAACCACCGCGAAAAACACCACCAGCAGCGAGGTAAACGGCAGGGATTCCTGGAAGGCCTTGCCAATTTGATGCTCGTCGGTAACGCCGGTAAAGGAGGTAATCAGGATGATGACCAGCAGGCCAATCAGGCCGACCTCGGCGAGATGGAAAGCGAGGCCCACCACCAGGATCGCGGCGGCAAAGGCTTGTACCCAGAGAGCCGCCTGATCAGCCTTGGTCCGCTTGGTCCGCTCGTTCTCCGCAAATTCTTCCAGCACCTGACGCACAGGCTTGGGCAAACGCCCGCCGTAGCCAAACCAACGCAGCTTCTCCAGGGCCCAGCAGGTAAATAAACCAGCCGCCAATACCGGCAAACTCACTGGCGCCATGTGCAGGAAGAAACCGGCAAAGTCCCAACCCACGACTTTGGCAATCAACAGATTCTGGGGCTCACCTACCATGGTGGCAACGCCGCCCAACGCGGTACCGATAGCACCATGCATCAAAAGGCTGCGCAAGAACGCCCGGAAATTTTCCAGATCTTCACGGTGCAGCTCGATTACTTCGTCATCGCTGCCCGCGTTGTGGTCCTTGTGCTGGTAGCCCTTGCCGGAGGCCACCTTGTGGTAAACCGCGTAAAACCCGACCGCCACGCTAATAATAACCGCGGTAACCGTCAGTGCATCGAGGAAGGCCGAAAGCAGTGCTGCTGCGCTACAGAACAGCAACGATAACGCCGACTTGGAACGCACACCCACCAGAATCTGGGTGAACGTCACCAGCAGCAGTTCCTTCATGAAGTAGATGCCCGCCACCATGAACATCAGCAGCAGGATCACCGGGAAGTTGGTTAGCACTTCCAGATACACTGCATCCGGCGTGGTCAGGCCAATCAGCAATGCCTCTACCGCCAGCAGGCCACCCGGCAGAAGCGGGTAACATTTCAGGGCCATGGCAAGAGTAAAAATAAACTCTGCGATCAGAAGCCAGCCGGCCGTTCCGGGCCCCAGGGTCCACATGACAATCGGGTTGGCGACAAGAAACAGCAGGATCACCTGCTTGTACCAGACGGGCGCCTTGCCAAGGAAGTTGTGGGTAAAGCCGGAGATAACGGTATTGGGCATTACGGAAATCTTCTGAGAAAACGGGTTATTGGTATTGTGTGCCAGCAGGCCCGCATCTTCCTTGATATTTGCGTACCGGGGTATGGGCCAAAGGTACAAAATGAAGACCGATTTTGGTCTTACTAACAAGCAAATGGGGAATGGGCGCTGATCAACACAGATATCTTCGTAGTATTACTTGATCAACAAAGATGTAGCGCGCGTATTTTAACCGATTTGCGTGGCTGTGAGGTCGCTTTGTGAAAAAAATACACAAATGTTCTGGGGGAAGGACACTGATAGGGTCTGTTGAGAAAATGGGTCGGAGCCGGCGCGTCCCTGCGCCGGGAGGATAATGCAATCAGAACCGGTAAGTAACGGAACCGGTCACTTCACGACGGGTGCCATACGTACCGGAGCTGTCGAAAGCCGTTGCTACATACTGTTCGTCCAGCAGGTTCTGGGCATGCAGCCCCAGCGACACCTGGCCAATGTCGTAGGTAATCGCAGCATCCACCAGGGTGACATCCGGTACTTCCAGGGCAGAATTATCCGCATTGAACGCCGCGCCAAAACTCTCGCCGATGTAACGCACGCCGGCGCCCAGACCCAGGCCATGCAGCACGCCGTCCCGGAAATTGTATTTACCCCACAGCGCCGCTTCATGCTCCGGGGTGTATTCCAGCGGTTCGCCCTGTTCCACCGGATTGCTGGCGCTGATGATCTCGGCATCGGTATAGCTATAGCTGGCGATCACATCCAGCGCATGGAACAGACGGGTGCGCGCTTCCATCTCAAGGCCCTGTGAGTTGGCCTCGCCCTTCTGCTCATTGGCGAAGGTCGATGGGTTGGTGGTCAGGTAGTCTTCCCGGGTCAGGTCGAACCAGGCCAGTGTCACCAGCGTGTCCGTATTGGGCTGGTATTTTACGCCCACCTCGTATTGGTGAGCGGTTTCCGGCTCTAAGGGATTGCCTGCCGCATTGATACCTGTGGTGGGGAGAAACGACTCCATGTAGCTCACATAAGGGGCAAAGCCATTCGCAAACTGGTAACTGGCACCGGCACGACCAGTGAAGGCCTCGTCTTCCCGGCTAGCTGTGGCGCCGGTGAGATTATTGATTGTCTCGGAACGGGCCACGTCATACCGGCCGCCAAGGGAAACCGTCCAACGGTCTACTCGGATCTGATCCTGGAGGTAAATGCCGGTCTGTTTGAGTTGTCCGTCCTCGTCTTTAAACAATGGGGCATCAGGGACAGGCGCCCCATAGACAGGGTCATAGATGTCCAGGTTACTGGCGGCCCCAAAGAACTGCCGGGATGACACATCGATATCCTGATGGTCGAGGCCGACCAAAACGGTATGTTTTGCCGAGCCCGTCTGGGCAGTCAACTGCAGCTGGTTATCCATGGCCAGTCCGTCAATGCGACCGAAACTGTCGAAGCGTGACCGGGTAATGGTTCTCTGATCCGCCAGCAAGCCGGTGGTGTAGATGGTCTGGTCGTCAACATCGTTACGGTAGTCCCGGACATTCTGACGCAGAACTATCTGGTCATTGATGCGGTGCTCAAACTCGTAACCAATGGCACTCTCGCGACGCTCATAGGCATCGTACCCTGGCTCGCCGGTAAACCGGTTGTCAGGAATCGGGCCATTTGGGTTTGGCTCCAACGTGCCCTGCAACGGGTAACGTTGAGATGGCTGGGTATCGTCGTACTGCCAGTGCGCCAATACCGTCAGTCGGGTGGCGTCCGTGGGCTGCCAGGTCAGGCTGGGGGCCAGGTACTTTCGGTCGTCGTTGACGAAATCCACCTGGGTTTCGCTGTCGCGAACCAGGCCTACCAGGCGAACCGCGAGGGTATCACTGTCATTCACCGCCCCACTGAAATCAAACTGACCCTGGACCAGATCGTTGGTACCAGCCTCAACGCGCACTTCTCGACGGGTGTCGAAAGTAGGACGTTTGGACACATAGTTCACCAACCCACCCGGGCCCGCTTGTCCGTACAGAACGGAAGAAGGCCCCTTGAGCACATCAATGCGCTCGGCGCCATAGGGCTCCAGACTGTAACCGGCGGCAAAGCCGGGGTTCGCCAGTTTCAGGTTGTCACGAAACAAGCCACTGGTGGCCACATCGAAGCCGCGTATTCTCAGAAACGTGGTGCGCGGCTCGAAACCAAAGGTCTCGCCTCGGGCGCCGGCTGTATAACGCAGAACTTCGCTCAAGTTGGAGGCGTTCTGGTCCTCGATCTGATCCGCTGTAACTGTGGAAATGGACTGGGGCGTTTCAACCACGTTGGTGGTTGTTTTCGTGCCGGTAACGGTCGCCTCTGCGGTGTAGCCATCACTCGGTGCGGTGCCGCTCGGTTCGGCGGCATCTGCCGATACTTCAATGGCATCCAGCTCGGTAATATTCGCTTCCTGCGCGTACAGTATCGGGCTTGCCAGAACCCCGGCTATGGCCACGGCCAGGCCGGACGGGAGTAAGTACTGGCGATTATCACGTAACGAATTCATTGATCAGCTCCAAACAACGCGCTTTACAGATTTAGGTGTAATGCGAATTATTGTTGTTTAGATCCGAGCTTTGGTATTCCAGAAGCCAAAAAACCTATGCGCAATGCTATTTCTTGTGATTGGCCGCCCGTTGTCGGGGAGAAAAGCCGAACTCTCGGCGAAACGCCGTCGAAAAATTGGTCGCGTGGGTGTAACCCACCCTGTTCGCGCTCTGTTCAACACTGAAGCCTTGCTCCAGATAATGTTTTGCCAACCGAAGTCGGCATTTTCTGAGATAGTCGAACACCGGCACGCCGTACATCGCCCGGAATTTCGCTCGCAAGCCGCTTGGGCTCATGGCAGCCATCTGTGCGAGGTCCTTTAGGGTGTGGTCATGGTCCGGGGTGAACTCCAGATGCTGCCTTACGAGCTCAAGTCGCTGACGTTGCTGGACCGGAACCACCGGAACATCCGGGGATTCATGCTCGTCGCCTACCAGACCCAATCCGGCAAGCTGCAGCGCGAGGCCCTCCAACACCAGGTTTTTCTGGGCGACGGTCATCGTGAGGCGTGCATGGGTCCGCAGCAACTCCTCGAACGGGTGGGGCACACTCCATTGGCGCAGGGGAACCTGGGGAAGAATGGTCAGGTCTTGTAAGCTGGAGGAGACGTGGCCCAATGTTGCGCCGCGTGGGTCGAAAGCGAGTGCCACAATTTGCAGATGCTCTTGCTCAGGCTGGTGCGCCCGTAACGGGTAGTCTGGGTGCAGCTGCATGCTGACAGCATTACCCGGTGACAGAACGTGTTCGACCGACCCGAGGGTAAGCTCAACGGTGCCATCCAGAACGACCAGCACAAGCAACGGCGCATGACCAGAAGAGACTGATTCATACGCCTGGAGCACCTGAAGCGAAGAAAACGTAAACCGAAAACCCGAAGCCAGGCTGTACTCGGCAATCTCACCCCGGGCAACGATACGGTCATCACTTCCGGTGTCGCCCTGGATGGCCGGAAACCGAAATTCTATGTCGTAAAGCTGCCCGAAACGTTCGAAATCTGCCTGACTGAATGTGTGCAACCTGCCCACTCCACGCCTATCCAACCTGGTCTGCTAACTATGCCTCTGTTGTCCGGTTACGAGGTCAATGGAGCGTCCGTACCATAGTTGCCCGTTTTGGTGGAACGAAAGGTAAGGAGGGCCAGTTGAGGTAGTCAGCAAAAAAGTCTGCGTGCCGTGAAGGATCTATAAGCACAGAAACGCAGTCGTGGATGTCACAGCAACCGTCGATGGGGGCGGCATGGTCCGGGTGCTGAAGGCTCTCCAGTGCACGGAGAATCACCGCGTCCATACCGGCCCGCTCACCGCGGTCGGAAAGGGCCCGGGAGACCAGTATGGCTGAGAGAGTCAGTTCGATGTGCATGCAGGATTCATCCCGCGGCCCGTGCAGGCAAGCAAGATCGAAGGCGCTGCCAGCCAGAGAGATAACATCCCGCCACTGCCCCTGCTCACTGCAGTCGTAGGCATTCTCCATCCAGAACAGCCACAGGTCTTTGCGTTCTTCCAGCGGCAGGTCCGCGAACTGTTGGCGGTGATTGGGACACAGAAATTCCATCACGTTCTCCTTGTTTATTCACGATAATGATAATAATTATCATTATCGTGAAATACAAGAAAACGTTTATTCTGTGATCAAGGCCTTGCTGGCCTGCGGGGCTACTCTACAGTGACACTCTTGGCCAGGTTCCGCGGCTGGTCCACATCGGTACCCTTCAACACGGCCACATGGTAGGACAGCAACTGCAGTGGCACCGTGTAAACGATCGGCGCGGTAATCGGATGCACGGACGGAATCTGCATCACGTGCAGGCCCTCTTCCGCTTTGACGTCAGCCTTTTTATCAGCAAAGACAAACAGTTCACCGCCGCGGGCCCGGACCTCTTCCAGGTTGGATTTCAGCTTTTCAACCAGGTCGTTGTTCGGAGCGACAGTGACCACTGGCATTTCGCTGTCGACCAGGGCCAGGGGGCCGTGCTTGAGCTCGCCGGCAGGATAGGCCTCGGCGTGGATGTAGGAGATTTCCTTGAGCTTGAGGGCACCTTCAAGAGCCACCGGGAACTGGGAACCGCGCCCCAGGAACAGGCTGTGGTTCTTATCCATGAATGCCTTGGACATCTCGGCGATCTCGCCATCCAGGGCCAGCACATCGCTGACCTGGCCAGGCACGAGGTGAAGAGCCTCGACGATTTCAGCTTCCTGCTCCTCGGGCAGCCCATTATGACGGGCCAGGGCCAGGGTAAAGATCAGCAAAGCCGTGAGCTGGGTGGTGAACGCCTTGGTAGAGGCCACGCCGATTTCCGGCCCCGCCTGGGTCATGATCACCAGGTCGGATTCGCGAACCAGGGAACTGCCCGGCACGTTACAGATGGCCAATGCTGCCCGGAAACCCGCTTTTTTCGCCTGACGCAGGGCCGCCAGGGTATCGGCGGTTTCGCCGGACTGGGAAATACAGAGGAACAGGGTGTCCTGCTGGATCACGTGTTTGCGATAGCGGAATTCGGAAGCCACCTCGACGGAACAGGCAACGCCCGCCAGCTCCTCAATCCAGTAACGGGCCACCATACCGGCATGGTAACTGGTGCCACAGGCAATGATCTGGACGTGACGAACGTTTTCGAGGAGGTTCGCAGCCTCGGTCCCGAGGGCCTGTTCCAGCACCCGGGTCCTGGTGACCCGGCCTTCCATGGTCGCCTTGATCACCTTCGGCTGCTCGTAGATTTCCTTGAGCATGAAGTGGCGGTACTCGCCCTTGTCGGCGGAATCGGCGCCGTGCTCGAAGCGTGTTACTTCCCGCTCAACGGCCTTGCCATCGCGGTCGAGAATGGCAATGGCGTCCTTTCGGATATCGGCGATATCGCCTTCTTCCAGGAACATGAACCGGTCAGTCACTGGCAGCAGCGCCAGCTGGTCAGACGCGATGAAGTTTTCGCCAATACCCACACCAATGACCAGGGGGCTGCCCTCACGGCATACCACGAGGTGCTCCGGTTCGTCGGCGTGTACCACCGCCAGGGCATAGGCTCCACGCAAACGGGCGATCGCCGAACGCACGGAATCATGGAGATTACCCAGGGTGCGGTAGTGTTTCTCGATCAGGTGCGCGACAACTTCGGTATCGGTCTGGGACGTAAACTCGAAACCGTCAGCACGCAATTCCTCACGCAGCTCCTGATAGTTTTCGATGATCCCGTTGTGGACAATAGCCAGCCGGTCGCCGGACATGTGCGGATGGGCGTTGATCTGCGATGGCTCGCCATGGGTTGCCCAGCGGGTATGGGCAATGCCCAGGTGGCCTGCCAGGGGATTGGCTTCCATAGCTTCCGCCAGGGCGGCTACCTTGCCCACTTCACGAGCGCGCTGGACACTGTGGTCGCCACCGATTACGGCCATACCGGCCGAATCATATCCCCGGTATTCCAGACGGCGCAGACCCTCAAGAAGGATACCCTGAACGTCCCTTTCCGAAACCGCGCCTACAATTCCACACATGCTGTTCTACCTGTCTGTTGATCGTATGTATCAGTGTTTCTTCGGCTTTTCCCAACCGGCGATATTGCGCTGCCGGCCCCGCGCGACGGCCAGTTCGTGGTCGGCTACATCACGGGTGATGGTGGACCCGGCACCGATGGTGGCATCGGCCGCAACGGTAACCGGCGCAACCAGGGCTGTATTGGAGCCGACAAAGACCCCGTCGCCGAGCACCGTCCGGTACTTGTTCACACCATCATAATTACAGGTGATGGTTCCTGCACCCACATTCACATTACGGCCCAGTGAGGCATCACCCACATAGCTCAGATGGTTGATCTTACTGCCCTCACCCACAATGGCCTTTTTGGTTTCCACGAAGTTGCCCACTTTGGTGTTGGCCGCCAGTTCCGTGCCCGGCCGGATACGTGCAAACGGCCCGATTTGGGCGCTGGCGCCAATTACGGCCCCTTCAATCACGCTGTTGGCCTTGATCTCCGCGCCATCTGCAATGGTGGCGTCCTTGATGACGCAACCGGGGCCAATGGATACATTACTGCCAAGGCTGACCTTGCCCTCGAATACCACGTTCACATCAATCCAGAGGTCATTGCCGATACTCAGCTCGCCACGGACATCTATCCGGGAGGGGTCCGCGAGTGTCGCTCCATCTGTCATCAGCCGGTCAGCCTGCTGGCGCTGGAACCAGCGTTCCAGTTCAGCCAGTTGCAGGCGATTGTTGACTCCCTGGACTTCATAGGGATTCTCCGGCTGGGACACCGCAATACGGAGACCCTGTTCCACCGCCATGGCAATGATGTCGGTCAGATAATATTCGCCCTGGGCGTTGCTGTTGGAGAGCGTCGGCAACCAGGTTTTCAGGTGTTTCGCCGACACCGCCAGTATCCCGGTGTTCACCTCGCGGATCTGCTGCTGCTCGGGAGAGGCGTCTTTCTGCTCGACGATCGACTGCACGTCGCCATCAGCACTCCGGACAATCCGTCCGTATCCCTGGGGATTGTCCATGGTGACGGTCAACAAACCCAGGGTGTGGTCATCAAGTGTCCCAACCAATCCGTCGAGCGTCTCATGACGAGTCAAAGGCACATCGCCGTAAAGCACAAGAACACGGGCGTCATCGGGAAGATCCGGCAGGGCCTGAGCCACAGCATGGCCGGTACCCAACTGCTCACTCTGAGTGACCCAGTTTACCGAGGCCTCATCGGTGGTTTCCCGAACCTTGTCAGCACCATGACCTATGACCGTATGGATCCTCTCGGCGCCAAGCTGTTTGGCGGTGTCGATCACGTGATGAAGCATAGGGCGGCCGGCAATCGGATGCAGCACCTTCGGCAGTGCGGATTTCATTCTGGAACCCTGGCCAGCGGCCAGAATGACGACGTGTAGCGGGCTCATGGAAAAGTCAGGCTCCCGGAGTGTTTACTCTCTGAATGCTGAAAATAAAAAAACCGCACCCTTCAGGGCCGGACGGCCAACGCAACACGTTGGTCTTCCAGCCGCTCAGGATGCGGCTTCGGTGTTCGGCAAACCCGAAACGGAAATGCTTAGCGCATTTTGTTACGCAGCTGCTGGATGGTACGAAGCTGGGCAACAGCCTCGGCCAGCTCTGCAGCGGCACGGGAGTACTCGAATTCACCAGTCTTGTTGGCAAGTGCTTTCTCGGCTTCTTTCTGAGCTTCGAGCGCGGCTGCTTCGTCCACATCCTTTGCACGAACAGCGGTATCCGCCAACAAAGTCACCAGATTGGGCTGGACTTCCAGATACCCGCCGGACACGTAAAGAATTTCTTCCTCACCGCCCTGCTTGATAATCCGAATAGGGCCCGGCTTCAGCTGGGTCAGCAGCGGGGTGTGACCCGGGGCAATACCCAGGTCACCTTCAGAGCCCGCTGCGATCAGCATTTCCACCAATCCGGAATAGATCTTTGTTTCGGCACTTACCACATCACAATGCACGGTCATACCCATGTCAGTTGCCTCTTTGATCGATCCGGAAACAAATGCGTCGGCTCAGATTAGCTCTTTGCCTTGCTCTTCATTTCCTTCGCTTTCTCGACCGCTTCCTCAATGGTACCAACCATGTAGAACGCCTGCTCGGGCAGTTCATCATAGTCGCCATTCAGGATGCCCTTAAAGCTGCTGATGGTTTCCTTGAGGGAAACGTACTTACCGGGGGAACCGGTGAATACTTCAGCAACGTGGAACGGCTGGGACAGAAAACGCTCGATCTTACGGGCACGGGCTACCGTCAGCTTGTCTTCTTCTGACAGTTCATCCATACCCAGGATGGCGATGATGTCTTTCAGCTCCTTGTAGCGCTGCAGGTTGGTCTGCACGCCACGGGCCACTTCGTAATGCTCCTGACCGATGATCAGCGGATCCAGCTGACGAGAGGTGGAATCCAGCGGATCGATCGCCGGGTAGATACCCTTGGAAGCGATGTCACGGCTCAGTACAACGGTAGCATCCAGGTGCGAGAAGGTGGTTGCAGGCGACGGGTCAGTCAAGTCATCCGCCGGTACGTATACCGCCTGGATGGACGTGATGGAACCGTTCTTGGTGGAGGTAATACGCTCCTGCAGCTGACCCATCTCTTCAGCCAGAGTCGGCTGGTAACCTACCGCAGACGGCATACGGCCGAGCAGTGCGGATACTTCGGTACCTGCTAGGGTGTAACGGTAGATGTTGTCGACGAACAACAGTACGTCACGACCTTCGTCCCGGAACTTCTCGGCCATGGTGAGACCGGTCAGGGCCACACGCAGACGGTTTCCAGGGGGCTCATTCATCTGGCCGTAAACCATGGCAACCTTATCGAGAACGTTGGACTCCTTCATTTCGTAGTAGAAGTCGTTACCTTCCCGGGTCCGCTCACCAACACCTGCGAATACGGAGAGACCGGAGTGCTCTTTCGCGATGTTGTTGATCAGCTCCATCATGTTTACGGTTTTACCAACACCGGCACCACCGAACAGGCCAACCTTACCACCCTTGGCGAACGGGCAGATCAGGTCGATAACCTTGATGCCGGTTTCCAGCAGGTCCGCAGACGCTGCCTGATCGGCATAGCCCGGTGCCTTACGGTGAATCGCCCAACGCTCTTCTTCGCCGATCTCGCCGGCTTCGTCGATGGGACGACCCAGAACGTCCATGATACGGCCCAGAGTCTGGGTACCAACCGGTACCGAAATCGGGTTGCCGGTGTTTTCTGCTTTCAGGCCACGCTTCAGGCCTTCGGTGCTGCCCATGGCGATGGTACGAACAATGCCGTCACCCAGCTGCTGCTGGACTTCCAGAGTTGTTTCGCCACCTTCAAGCAGCAGTGCGTCATATACTTTGGGTACGGAGTCACGTGGGAATTCCACGTCGATAACCGCGCCAATGATCTGAACGATTTGTCCGCTACTCATGCTCGGTTCCTCGTTATCTTGATAGTCAATAAAACCAGTTGGATTGTGGGTCGGATCAGACCGAAGCGGCGCCGCTCACAATCTCCGATATCTCTTGGGTAATGGCTGCCTGACGCGCCTTGTTATAAGCCAGCTGAAGCTCGTCGATAATGCTACCGGCGTTATCAGTTGCGCTCTTCATGGCGATCATCCGGGCTGCCTGTTCACATGCCAGATTTTCTACCACACCCTGGTACACCTGGGATTCAATAAAACGTGGCAGAAGGCCATCGAGGATCTGCCTGGCATCGGGCTCGTAGAGATAATCCCACTGGTTCTTGATCTCTTCTTCGTCTTCGCTCTCAGGCAGGGGCAGAAGCTGCTCCACCTTCGGGCTTTGGGTCATGGTGTTGACGAACTCGTTGCTGACCACATAAAGACGGTCGATCTTGCCTTCCGAGAACGCATCCAGCATAACCTTGACGTTGCCGATGAGTTTTTCAGAGCTCGGGCTGTCCCCCAGATGGGTCAGCGCCGCGACGACATTGCCGCCGTAGCTCCGGAAAAAGGAAGCCCCTTTCTGCCCGATGGCGCACAGATCGGTTTCCACTCCTTTTTCTTTCCACGCTTTCATTTCACGGACAAGCGCTTTGAACAGGTTGATGTTCAGACCACCACAGAGGCCACGATCAGTTGACACCACGATATAGCCCACGCGCTTGACCTCGCGCTCGACCATGAACGGGTGCTTGTACTGAGCATTCGCCTTGGCAATGTGCCCGATCACCTGACGCATCTTGTCGGCATACGGGCGAGTTGCCTGCATGCGTTCCTGAGCCTTACGCATTTTACTCGCAGCCACCATTTCCATGGCGCTGGTGATTTTCTGCGTGCTCTTGATGCTTGAAATCTGGTTACGTATTTCTTTGCCGACGGCCATAACTCACTGCCTTCTCAAGTTAGACACTCGTTGCTACGAAAAGCGGCCCGCGACAATTGCCGCAGGCCCGTTTTCTTACCAGCTCTGAGTGGTCTTGAATTTCTCAAGTGCAGCTTTGAGGCCGGCAGCGATTTCGTCGTTGTAATCGCCTTTCTCGTTGATCTTGTCGAGGAGGTCTTTCTGCTCGGAGCGCATCCAGTCGAGCATCTGCGCTTCAAACTTCACTACCTTGTCGACATCAACGTCGTCCAGGAAGCCTTCGTTGGCTGCGAACAGAACCGTACCCATTTCAGCCACAGACATCGGGCTGTACTGGTTCTGCTTCATGAGTTCCGTTACACGCTGACCGTGCTCAAGCTGCTGACGGGTTGCTTCGTCGAGGTCGGAAGCAAACTGTGCGAAAGCTGCCAGTTCACGATACTGGGCCAGAGCCAGACGGATGTTACCGCCGAGCTTCTTCATGATCTTGGTCTGGGCCGAACCACCTACCCGGGATACGGAGATACCGGCGTTCATCGCCGGACGGATACCGGAGTTGAACAGGTTGGTTTCCAGGAAGATCTGACCGTCGGTAATGGAGATTACGTTGGTCGGTACGAACGCGGATACGTCACCAGCCTGGGTTTCAATGATCGGCAGAGCGGTCAGGGAACCGGTCTGGCCTTTCACTTCACCGTTGGTCAGCTGCTCAACGTAATCAGCGTTAACACGGGACGCACGCTCCAGCAGACGGGAGTGCAGGTAGAATACGTCACCCGGGTATGCTTCACGGCCCGGCGGACGACGCAGCAGCAGGGAAATCTGGCGGTAAGCCACAGCCTGCTTGGACAGATCATCATAGATGATCAGGGCGTCTTCACCACGGTCACGGAAGTATTCACCCATGGAGGTACCGGAGTACGGAGCCAGGAACTGCATCGCTGCAGGATCGGCGGCACCGGCGGCAACCACGATGGTGTGATCCATGGCACCGTGCTCTTCCAACTTGCGCACAACGGCGGCAATGGAAGACTGCTTCTGACCGACGGCAACGTAGATACACTTGATGCCGGTGTCTTTCTGGTTAATGATCGCGTCGATGGCGACAGCGGTCTTACCGATCTGACGGTCACCGATGATCAGCTCACGCTGGCCGCGACCGATCGGCACCATGGTGTCGATTGCCTTCAGACCAGTCTGAACCGGCTCATCAACGGACTGACGAGCGATGACACCCGGTGCAACCTTTTCGACCGGAGAGGTCAGGTCGGTACCGAGGTCGCCCTTGCCGTCGATGGGGTTACCCAGAGCGTCGACCACACGGCCCATCAGTTCCGGACCAACCGGCACTTCCAGGATGCGGCCGGTGCAACGAACTTTCTGGCCTTCAGCCAGATCTTCGTAGTCACCCAGCACAACCGCACCAACGGAATCACGCTCCAGGTTCAGAGCCATGCCGAACGTGCCGTTGGCAAATTCAATCATCTCGCCGTACATAACGTCGGCCAGACCGTGGATCAGCACGATACCGTCGGATACCGACAGGATCGTACCTTCGTTCTTTGCTTCGGAAGAGATGTCGAGTTTCTCGATTCTCTTCTTGATGATGTCACTGATCTCGGATGGATTCAGTTGCTGCATGCCAATATCCTCAAACCTTGTGCTGAAATCAGGAGCCCAGAGCGTCGGCCAGCTTGGTCAGCTTTCCGCGTACAGATGCGTCAATGACCAGATCGCCGGTGCGAATAATCACGCCGCCAATCAGAGACTTGTCCAATGACGCTGCGAGTGACACTTGCCGCTCGAGTTTCTTCGAAAGTGCCTGGGCGAGCTTCTGTTGCTGTTCGTCCGTCAGCTCGAAAGCCGCGGTAACTTCGATATCAACAGTGCGCTCCAGATCAGCCCGGTACGTGTTGAAGAGCGCTGCAATCTCAGGAAGAAGAGTCAGCCGGCGGTTTTCAGCCAGTACAGCGAAAAAGTTGCGGACCTGATCGGTGACGCCATCTTCAGCGACCTCCAGAATCAGTTCAGCCTTCTTCTGCTCTTCCAGACCCGGATTCGCGAGAAGCTGTCGAATGTCTTTGTTCGCGGTGACCTGCCCGGCGATCGTCAGCACCTTGGACCACTCAGCCAGCTGTTCATGCTCCTGAGCGGCACTAAATGCTGCCTTTGCGTAGGGACGGGCCAGCGTTCTCAGTTCTGCCATGATGAACCTCGTCGTTTAAAGTTCTGCCGCCAGTTTTTCCAACATCTCGTTGTGCTTGGAGGCATCGACAGAGGTTTCCAGGATCTTCTCGGCACCGGCAACGGCAATGCTGGCAATTTCTGCACGCAAAGCGTCACGAGCCTGATTCCGCTCCTGTTCAATTTCGGCCTTGGCCTGCTCAATCAGCTTCTGGCCTTCCTTGCGGGCGTCATCCTTGGATGCTTCCACAATCTGGGCCGCGCGCTTGTTGGCCTGTTCAATCAGACCAGCAGCTTGCTGCTTGGCTTCACGCAGTTCCTGAGCTGACTTTTCCTGAGCCAGTTCCAGATCGCGCGCAGCGCGGTCTGAGGCAGCCAGTCCGTCAGCGATCTTCTTTTGACGCTCCTGCAGTGCGGCCATGATTGGCGGCCACACGTACTTCATGCAGAAGACGACAAAGATAAAGAACGCGATGGCTTGACCAATCATCGTCAAATTAATGTTCACGTCTTCACCTCTCGCCTGTTTTGTTAAGAATCATCTGACCGGGGCAAAACCCCGGCTCTGGCGACTCGATTAACCGGCGATCTGGCCGACAAACGGGTTGGCGAAAGTGAAGAACAGTGCGATACCAACACCGATCATGGTTACGGCGTCCAGCAGACCTGCAACGATGAACATTTTAACCTGCAGCATCGGGGTCATTTCCGGCTGACGCGCAGCGCCTTCCAGGAACTTGCCACCGAGGATACCAAAGCCAATCGCAGTACCCAGGGCACCCAGGCCAATCAGCAGTGCAACGGCAATAGCGGTCATTCCAACTACAGTTTCCATGATAACTCCCAGTTTTCAGTTAGGTTTTTCAGTTTAAGGGTTTAGGGTTTAGAACTACGGCTTAATGGTGTCCGATCAGTGACTGTCTTCGTGAGCCATGCTCAGGTACACGATCGTCAACATCATAAAGATGAATGCCTGCAGGGTGATAACCAGAATGTGGAAAATCGCCCAGGGTACAGACAGTGCCCACTGTGCCCAGAACGGCAGCAGTGCAATCAGGATAAAGATCAGCTCGCCTGCGTACAGGTTACCGAACAGACGCAGCGCCAGTGAGATCGGCTTGGCGATCAGGCTCACGCCTTCCAGCAGGAAGTTGATCGGGACAAGCAAAATCTTCAGGAACAGGTTGTCTGAAGAGAAGGGGTGCAGGGTCAGCTCACCAACGAAGCCACCCACGCCCTTCACTTTCAGGCTGTAATAGATGATCAGAGCGAATACGGACAGGGACATACCCAGAGTTACGTTTACATCCGTAGTCGGAACGACCTTCATGTATTCCAGACCCATCAGGTGGAACAGCTGGGGCAGGAAGTCTACCGGCACCAGGTCCATCAGGTTCATCAGGAATACCCAGCAGAAGATGGTCAGCGATAGCGGCGCAATCACCTTGTTCTTGCCGTGGAAGGTTTCCTTGACGCTCTGATCGACAAACTCAACCATCACTTCCACAAAGTTCTGGAGCCCGCCGGGCTGGTCTGAGGTGGCGCGCTTGGCGGCCAAGCGGAAAATAAACAGGAACAGGGCACCGAGGGCGACTGCCCAGCCCAGTGAATCGATGTGCAGAGCCCAGAAGCCCATGTCGGATGCTTCCCTGCCGGTGTGAGCCAGCGTCCAGGTTGCATCTTGAAGTACGGTACCGTCGGCACGCTCATAGCCTGCCGGAAGTTTACCGTAGGTGAGGTTCTGGAGGTGATGCTGGATATATTCGGATGCACTTCCTGCCATAACGGTTTCCCAGGTCCAGTTAGCTTTGCTGCGTATTGCTGCCCGCCAGAAGCGGTGTCAACCAGTTGGTGACCAGCATGATCGCAAATGTTAAAAAAAGTGCCGCAATATCAAGCGGCTGAATCCATTTGAACACCATCGTGAAGAGGATGGCGCACAGGATGAGCTTGCCGGCCTCACCCTGATAAAAAGACGTCATGATCTTCTTGGCAGACCGCGCGCCGGCGTAGCGGAATGCCTTGAGCGCAAAATAACCATGGGGGATCAGAAAGATAAGTCCACCCAGCAGCGCTGAATAACCGGAAACCTCGCCTCGCAAGAGAAACGCCAGGCTGACGAAGACAAGTACCACACTCTCTATAACAAACCATCGTGCGATGGGTGGACGGCCAATGCCGCCTGAAGCTGCCTTCGTCATGTTCGTTCCGGAAGTACGGTGCTTTTCGGTCGATGTCGTTTAAAAAGTAAGCAAATACACCGACACGAGCGCCGCAGATTATATGTGTTCAATGTGCACGAATCAACAAAACCGGGAACCGGGTGATCCGTCAAAAGCGGCGTAATAACTGGGTTTTGGCAATTTTCGTCACAAATAGACGGCCGTTCAGTTTTTCACCACTACATGTTGTGTACGTAACCAGATACGAACTTTCGTAGGGGGGTCGGACGACCCACAAAACCCCGACGATTTTATTTGATGTGGCCCAGGATGCCGTCGAGTTCGTCGAGGGAACTGTACTCGATCACCAGCTTGCCTTTGCCACGCTGGCCATGATCGATGGACACTCGTGCACCCAATCGCTCCGCCAGGTCATCCTGGAGCGCGCGAATGTTGGGGTCCACCACTCCCTTTTTCCGGGATTTGCTGTCCGGTGGTTCCTGTTGCACCCGTCGTACGAGGGCTTCAGTCTGGCGAACCGACAGGGATTTGGCCACCACCTGTTTGGCCACCTGCATCTGCAGTTCCGGCGCCAGGGTCAGCATTGCCCGGCCATGGCCCATTTCCAGATCGCCATGCTCGAGCATAATACGAACGTCTTCGGACAAACCGATCAGTCGAAGCAGGTTGGTAATAGTCGTACGGGATTTGCCCACGGCTTCGGCCACCTGGGCCTGGGTCAGGCCAAACTCGTCCTGCAGGCGCTGAAGAGCGAAAGCTTCTTCAATGGGATTGAGGTTCTCACGCTGGATGTTCTCGATCAGCGCCATGGCGATGGCGGCTTCATCGGGGACATCCCGGATGATGGCAGGGATGCTGTCCAGGCCGGCCATCTGGGTGGCCCGCCAGCGGCGCTCACCGGCGATCAGCTCGTAACGGCCTTCAGCGATGGGACGAACTACCACCGGCTGCATCACGCCTTGTTGGCGGATGGAATCTGCCAGTTCCTGCAGGGCGGCGGGATCCATGTCGCGCCGGGGCTGGTACCGGCCGCGCTGGATCAGATCAATGGGAACTTCGCGGAGCTCACCGTCGTGGTCTTTCAGCTCCTGGTCAAGATTGACCTTGGAGCCCGCCAGCAGGGCGCCCAGTCCACGTTCACCCAAACCTCGTTTCTTCGCCGCCATGGTGTCAGTCATTCTTCCCGTTGAATATCGTTGTGCTTAAGTGAGTGACAGGGCGGTATGTTACACCGCAACCGGCGCGGATGTCTTTTTTGAACCGTGGCGGCGTACCATTTCGCCGGCCAGGGCCAGGTAGGCGATCGCACCCTTGGAGGCGCGGTCGTATTTCAGGGCCGGAACCCCATAGCTGGGGGCCTCGGCCAGACGGACATTGCGGGGAATCACTGCACGATACACCTTGTCGCCAAAGTACTCGCTCAGCTGGCCGGAAACGTCCAGGGTAAGGCTGTTGCGAGGGTCGTACATGGTACGCAGAATGCCTTCCACCTGCAGATTCGGATTGACCGTTTCCTGAATCTGCTCAACGGTGTTCATCAGCGCCGCTAACCCCTCAAGGGCGTAGTACTCGCACTGCATGGGAATCAGCACAGAGTCTGCCGCCGAGAGGGCATTCACCGTCAACAGGCTGAGCGATGGTGGACAATCGATGAGGATGTAATCGTAATTATCACGAACGGTGTTCAACGCCAGTCTCAGGCGGTGTTCGCGACCAATCTCGTTCATCAGTTCCACTTCGGCCGCCGTCAGGTCACCGTTGGCCGGAAGGATATCGAAGCCGGAAGCCTCGGCGGGAATGATCACCTCGGCGGCGCTGGCGCGCTTGGTCAGCATGTCGTAGCCAGACAGTTCCAGGGCGTTTTTATCCACACCACTGCCCATGGTGGCGTTGCCCTGGGGATCCATATCCACCAGCAGCACCCGACGCTTGGTGGCGGCCAGGGAGGCAGCAAGGTTGACGCAGGTGGTGGTTTTGCCCACACCGCCTTTCTGATTGGTCACTGCAATCACGCGCGCCATGTCCTGCCTCCTTGTTTATGGGTTACCGGTTCAGAAATTGGACTGCCAAACTACCGGGAATTCACGGTCCGGGCGATCACCAGCAGGTGGCGGTCGCCATCGGCGCCCGGTACGTCCAGGGAATGGCTGGATGTTACCTGCCAGCCAGCCGGAAGGGCAGACACTTCATCATCCGGAAACTGACCTTTCATGGCAAGGAACTCACCCTCATTTGCCAGCAGATCACCGCACCAGCTCACCAGATTCTCGAGCGCGGTAAAGGCTCGGCTGCTGATCTGGCTGAAGGGTTCCGGAGGATTGCAATCTTCCGCGCGCCCGTGAACAACCTCGACATTTTTCAGGCCGAGCTCCAGCACACACTGGTTGAGAAAGCGGGTCTTCTTGCCGTTGCTGTCGAGCAGGGTAAAGCGTTTTTCGGGCAGGGCGATCGCCAGGGGAATACCGGGCAGGCCGCCGCCGGCGCCCACATCCAGAAGATGGTCCGTCGTTACCCACGGCAGAATGCTCAGGCTGTCGAGCAGTTGCCGGGACACCATCACACGCTCATCACGTACAGCAGTGAGGTTGTAAGCCCGGTTCCACTTGTCAAGCAGGCCCAGAAAAGCCAGCAGCTTTTCCTGCCGATCCTCATCCAGGGACAGGCCCATCGTGGCCAGTCCATCCCGGAGTTGGCCGTGCCAGAGTGACTTGGTCATGGGCGCGGATCAGGCCGACTGTTTGCGCAGCAGGTCGCGCTTTTTCAGGTGCACCAGGATCTGGCTCACCGCCGCCGGGGTCACACCCTGGATACGTGAGGCCTGAGCCACGGTTTCCGGCCGCACGGTCTTGAGCTTCTGCTTGATCTCGTTGGACAGGCCGCCGATGACGTCATAATCCAGATCCACCGGCAGGGCGGTGTTCTCGTTTTTACGGAGCCGCTCAATCTCGTCCGTCTGACGGGAAATATAACCCTCGTACTTGATCTCGATTTCCACCTGATCCGCGACCACCGGATCTTCCGCTTTCTCGGCACCGATCTCGGCAATGTGGCTGTAGACAATCTCGGGCCGGCGCAGCAGCTCTGCCAGGGACTGATCACGGGTCATCGGCTGCTTGAGAAAGCCGTTGGCGCGCTCACCGGCCTCGGTATTCGGATGAATCCGGGTGACCTCGAGGCGGCTACGCTCGGTAGCGATCGCCTCGCGCTTGTCATTGAACTTCTGCCAGCGCTCATCATTAACCAGGCCGAGCTTACGACCGGTTTCGGTCAGACGCAGATCGGCGTTGTCCTCGCGCAGGATCAGGCGATACTCGGCGCGGCTGGTAAACATGCGATAGGGCTCGGACGTGCCCATGGTGATCAAGTCATCCACCAGCACACCCAGGTAAGCCTCGTCCCGACGCGGGTACCACTCGTCTTTTTCCTGCGACCGCAGGGCAGCGTTGATCCCGGCCAGCAGGCCCTGGGCGCCCGCTTCTTCATAGCCGGTGGTGCCGTTGATCTGGCCGGCAAAATACAGGCCCTGGATAAACTTGGTTTCCAGGGTATGGCGCAGGTCCTGCGGATTCAGGTAGTCGTATTCGATGGCGTAACCCGGCCGGGTGATATGGGCATTTTCAAAACCGGGAATCGAACGCACCGCCGCCAACTGGATATCAAACGGCAGGCTGGTGGAAATCCCGTTCGGGTAGAGCTCGTTGGTGGTCAGGCCTTCCGGTTCTACAAAGATCTGGTGCGAATCCTTGTCAGCAAAGCGGTTTACCTTATCCTCAATCGACGGGCAGTAGCGGGGGCCCACACCTTCGATGCTGCCGGCAAACATCGGCGAACGGTCGAAACCGCTGCGGATAATATCGTGGGTCTGTTCGGTAGTCCGGGTCACGTAGCAGCACACCTGTTCCGGGTGCTGGCTACGGCTGCCGATAAAGGACATCACCGGGGTGGGGTCGTCCCCCCACTGCTCCTGCATTACCGAGAAATCCACAGACCGGGCGTCGATGCGAGGCGGCGTGCCGGTTTTCAGGCGACCAACGTTGAAAGGAAGTTCCCGCAAGCGCTGTGCCAGGGCATTGGCCGGCGCATCACCGGCACGGCCGCCGGCATGGTGCTGCATACCAATGTGAATAACACCGCCCAGAAAAGTACCGGTGGTAAGCACCACGGTCCTGGCGTTGAAGCGAATACCGGTCTGGGTCACGACACCGGTCACCTGGTCGTTTTCCACAATTAGATCGTCCGCCGCCTGCTGGAACAGTGTCAGGTTTGGCTGGCTTTCCAGGGTATGGCGGATGGCGGCTTTGTAAAGCACACGGTCAGCCTGGGCACGGGTGGCGCGCACGGCCGGTCCCTTGCGACTGTTAAGGACCCGGAACTGGATGCCAGCCTTGTCCGTGGCCTCGGCCATGGCACCGCCAAGCGCATCGATTTCTTTCACTAGATGGCTTTTACCAATACCGCCGATGGCCGGGTTGCAGGACATCTGGCCCAGGGTCTCAATGTTGTGGGTCAGCAGCAGGGTCTGGGAACCCATGCGCGCAGCCGCCAGCGCGGCCTCGGTACCGGCATGGCCACCACCAATGACAATGACATCGAAACGGGTCGGAAAATCCACAGCTCACCTCGGAAATCGGGGGATAAAATCGGGCGGCGAGTATAACGCTTCACCCGGGAAATTGCAGTCAGGATGTGCAAATTTTAACCAGAGACGAACTACGTTGAAAGCGGCAGTGGCCTGGTCAGGGCTCAAAGGGGACTTTTCCGAGCGTTAAATGGATAGTGGAAAACCGAAACCTACGGCTTTTCATGGGTTTGGATCACTCTTCTCAGAAAAGTTTTCAAGAAAGTTATCCACATGCAAGACTACTTATTAATCACCCTAAAAAAACACCTAAGCTATTGTTTTATATTATTTTACAGAAAGTAATCCAGAGGCTTTCCGTAGGTTGTCCAACTAATTATCCACAGAACTGCCGGCTGTTTTTCGTCGAAGCCGCCAGACCACCAGCAACACCAACCCGTTCAGGAGCGAGAGCAGGAGGAAAAACCCCGGAATGCTTACCTCCAACACACCAAGCACCACAATTCCGGCCAGGGCACTCACCACCATGAACAATGCATTAATGACATTCAGCGCAGCAATGATACGGGCACGTTTGGTCCGTGGCGTTTCGTGCTGGATAAAGGCATACAGAGGCACGATGAAAAGACCGCCGCAAATCCCGATACCGACCAGATCCATCAAAACCCTCAGATAGACAGGATCGGTCAACAGGGTCCACCAGGTCGACGCCATGGGATCATCCGGCACCGCAAAATACAGGTCTATTCCGAACAGGCTCAGCCCCAGGGCGCCCCAGGGCACGGGTGACAGGGTAATGCGGTGTTTGGTGAGTCGCTCGCACATCATGGAGCCGATGGAAATGCCGATCGTGAACATGGCCAATAACAGGGTCACCACGGTCTCGTCACCCAGGAGGTTGGTGCGGGCAAAATTGGGAAACTGGGTCAGATAGGCGGCTCCGAGGAACCAGAACCAGGAGATCGTCAGCACCGCCAGCAACACCTGCCGGCGCTCGGCCGCCAGAGCCATCAGTTTCCAGGTTTCGAGCACCGGGCGAAACCGGACATTGACACCGGAACCATCGGAATCCGTCGCCGGAACCTGTCGCGCCGCCAGATAGCCAAGGACCGCCATGGCGACGACCGCAATCGCCGTTAACCGGGCCGCAGTCTCAAACCCCATCAACAAACCCGCAGCTATGGTGCCGAGAAGAATGGCCACAAACGTGCCCATACCAACCAGGCCATTGCCGCCCACCAGCTCATCGTCCGCCAACACCTGGGGCAGGATCGCGTATTTCACCGGACCGAAGAACGTGGACTGGGTACCCATCAGGAACAACAGAACCAGCAACAACTCGTACCAGCCGAACCACAGTCCGAGTGCGGCAACGGCCATGATGACAATTTCCGCCAACTTCACATTCCGGATAATCCGGGATTTTTCGTAGCGATCCGCCATCTCGCCGGCAATACCGGAAAACAGGAAAAACGGCAATATGAAGAGGAAAGCAGCCAGGTTAACCACCACATTCACCGACAACCCCATCAAACCGCCGGCACTGAAGGTGATCAGCAGCAGCAGCGCGTTCTTGAACAGATTGTCGTTGAAGGCGCCAGAGAACTGGGTCAGATAAAACGGCAGGAACCGGCGTTGGCCAAGCAAACGGAACTGACTTTTCGATGGCATCAAGAAACCCTGTTTTGGTGCGTTGCCGGCGTTGCGACCGAAAATTTGCCCGAATCCGGTGCAATAGCGCAAAAAGCGGCAATCATGTTCATTTATTTGACGGGGTTAAGCATTTTCAAACGCTTGATTTTTGGCCGTCTGGTACGAAATTCGCTTGGTCTCCTTGTTCAGACACTTTTTCATCGGGCCAGGATGGCTGGATTATTGGCACTATAAAGGTTCCTGACCATGAGCAGCGTAGTCCGACTTCCACGGCGCATCTATCGCGGAGCCGAAATATCCAAGACTCCAAAGATCATCGACGACTATGATTTCAGTTCTGTTTACCAGCCGATCCTGAGCCCAACCCATCGAAAACTGGTTGGCTACGAGGCATTGGTCCGGGTCAGAAAGAATAATGAGAGTGTCTCTCCGTTTACGCTTTTCGAACAGGCCGAAAAAAACAACCAGACACCGGAGCTGGACCGGCATCTGTTGCAGCTTCACCTGGACAACTTTGCGGCCAGCTCCCAGGCCGTCTGGCTGTTCCTGAATATCAATCCCGGTACCTGCATCCATCCGGAAGCTTCCCTGGAGAAGCTTGCTCTGCAATGCAAGCGTAGCGGAATAGATCCCGAGAAAGTGGTTCTGGAACTGGTCGAAACCGCATCCGACAACCCAGCCGCACTTCTGGAATTCATCCTCAAGGCCAAAGCACACGGCTTTCAGATCGCTATCGACGATTTCGGTATGGGCGATTCCAATTTTGAGCGCCTGTGGCGCATCAATCCGCTGATTGTGAAACTCGACCGGAGCCTATTGGTAAACGCCGAGAACAACAGTCGCGCCCGAATGCTGCTGGAGAGTCTGGTAAAGATGATCCGCGAAAGCGGCAGCCTCGTGCTTCTGGAAGGGATCGAGAACCACACCCAGGCTCACATTGCCCTGCAGGCCGATCTTCTGCAGGGCTTCCTGTTCGCAAGGCCGTCCAACCTGAAACAACACGAGCCGGAGCTGACCGAACAGGCGCTAAAACGCATCATTGCCGATTCCAGCGAGTCATCAGCCCAGGACATACGGGATCAGGAGAGTTATTTCCGCCTTCTGCGTTTCGAAATTCTCGAAGCCTGCCATTCCCTGAGCCGGGAGTTGCCGTTCAGCACCGCCTGCAACAAGCTGTTGGAAGTGGATGGCGTGAAACGCTGCTTCCTGCTCAATCCACAGGGCATCCAGCAAGGCAACCTTGCCCGCGCCAATCCGGACATTCATCGCGGAAAGTTCAATCCGCTGTATCATTCCGCCGGCGCTCAATGGACCCACCGGGAGTACTTCCGGAATGCCCTGGAACGGCCCCAGCACATCAGCAGCTGTCGGCCCTATGTCGGTCTGCCGGATGCAAAACGTACCGTCACCCTGTCAACAATGCTGCCGGGGCAACAGGTCTTCTGCGTCGACATACATCCGGATGAGATGTTTGGCGGCCAGCTGGAGTTCCCGGCCACCCTGTAATCATCCGGTCAGTCAGAAATCGTCGGCGCGTTTCTGTGGCGCGGCGGCCAATCCCGTGCCGCCCGCCTGTCCGGACGCCTGACGTTCCAGTTCTTTTTCCACCGCATTGGAAGACTTGGCAAACCGGGCCAACAGGTTGTAGAGCACCGGAATGATGAACAGGGTCAGCGTAGTGGCGAAGACCAGCCCGCCCAGAATGACCATACCAATCGACTCCCGGCTCTCGGCTCCGGCGCCAGTGGCAATCACCAGGGGCACGGCACCGAAAATCGTCGATATGGTGGTCATCAGTACCGGACGGAAACGCAGACAGGCGCCTTCGAGAATCGCTTCCCGCACCTCGTAACCCTTGTCCCGGAGCTGATTGGCGAACTCCACGATCAATATCCCGTTCTTCGCCATCAACCCCAGCAACATGATGATGCCGATCTGGCTGTAGATGTTCAGACTGATACCCGTCCACCAGAGCGCCAGGAGAGCCCCGGTTACCGCCAGCGGCACCGACAACATGATGATCAGCGGATGGATCCAGCTTTCAAACTGCGCTGCCAACACCAGGAACACGATGACGAAAGCCAGCGCAAAGGTAACGTAGATTGCCGCCGAGGATTCCTGGAATTCCCGGCTCAGGCCTTTGTAACTAATGCGGGCTTCCGGCGGCAAGTTATCCACAGCCAGATTGTTCAGGTAGGTCAATGCCGAACCCAGGTCGTAACCATCCGCCATAGACGCACTGATCACCACAGCGGGCAGGCGGTCGATGCGGCGGAGGTCCGGGTTGGCGCCGATCTCCTGCACGGAAACCAGTGCCTGCAATGGGATCAGGTTACCGCCCTCCCGGGGCCGCAGGAAAATCTGGCCGAGGTCTTCGGGCGTTGCCCGGTTGGCATCTTCCGCCTGAATGATTACATCGTATTCGCGGCCTCGATCGATGTAAGTCGTTACCTGCCGGGAAGCCAGCATGGTCTGCAAGGTGAGGCCCACGTCTTCTACCGTGATATCCAGATCCGCGGCCCGTTCCCGGTCGATGTTCACCCGAAGTTCCGGCCGGGTCAGCTCGAAATCAGTATCCAAGTTCTGGAGATTCGGGTTTTCCTTGGCGCGCTCCACGATCTCCTGGCTCCAGGCCTGAACCGACTCATAGTCCGGACCAGCCACCACGAACTCGATCGCCTGGCTGAAACCCCTTTGGCCCAGACCCGCCGGATTGACGGCCACGGTCCGGATGCCGGACACATCAGCCAACTTCCTGCGGATTTCGCTGGTCACCTCCTGCTGCTTGATATCCCGCTCTTCCCAGGGTACCAGGCCCATGATCATGAACGCATTGTCCTCTTCATTGCGGAATCCGACGATAGCAAGCAAACGGTTGGCTATCCCCTCGTCCAGATACGGGAGCAGTGTTTCTTCCACCTGCCGAACGTAGTGGTCGGTGTATTCCACCGTTGAGCCACGGGGCGCGCTGGTGGGCATGATAATCACGGCACGGTCTTCGGTAGGCGCCAGCTCCTGAGGCAATTTCGGATACACCACGGCGGCAATGACCAGCCCGACAAGTCCAAGGCCCAGTAACAAGCCCGGCTGCCTCAGGGAAAACTCCAACAGCCTGCGGTAACCATTGGTCAGGCCATTCAGGACCTTTTCACTGGCGGCCCAGAAACGATGACCTTCTGCCGATTCGGGGCTGTGCCTGAGCCACTTGGAACACAGCATCGGCGCCAGGGTCAGGGCCACGAGGCTCGAAAACACCACTGCCGCCGCCAGGGTAAAGCCGAATTCGGCAAACAATCGGCCAATGTTGCCGCCCATGAAGGAGATGGGAACGAACACCGCCACCAGGGTCAGAGTGGTCGCAATCACGGCGAAGGCAACCTGCTTCGCGCCCCGGTAGGCGGCAAGCAACGGGGGCTCGCCCTCGTCAATCCGGCGCTGGATGTTTTCCAGCATCACGATGGCATCGTCCACCACCAGGCCGATGGCAAGAATCACCGCCAGCAGGGTCAGTACGTTGATGGAAAAACCCAGGAAGCCCAGACCGATAAAGGCACCAATCACCGCAACCGGAATGGTCACCGCGGGAATGAGAGTCGCCCGCCAGGAGCGCAGGAACAGGAAGATAACCAGGATAACCAGTGACACCGCAATGGCGAGCGTGGTGACCACTTCCTTGATGGAAGCCCGGATGAAAATGGATTCGTCGTAGCTTTCCGCGATGGTGACTTCCGGTGGCAGTGTCTCCCGGATCTTCTCCAGCTCGGCGCGGACGGCATCGGAAACCGCAACGGTGTTGGCCTTGGACTGGCGGATAATCCCCATGCCGATGGCGGTCTGGCCATTGGCGCGCAGGCGGCTCACATCCGACTCCACACCCATCTGGACATTGGCCACCTCGCCCAGGCGCAACAGATCATTACCATCCCGGCGAACCACAAGCTCCCGGAACTGTTCCACGTTCGACAGCCGGCCCTCGGCCCGCACGGTGAAATTCCGGGTGGACGAATCCACCGATCCTGCAGGCAGCTCCACGTTGTTGGCACGCAGGGCCCGTTCCACTTCCGCCACGGTGATATCCCGGGCCGCAAGACGTTCGCGGTCCAGCCAGACCCGGATGGCATAGCGCCGTTCGCCGCCAATACGCACGTCGGCAACACCATCGAGTACCGACAACCTGTCCGCCAGGACCCGGTCGGCAAAGTCACTCAATTCGGCACTGTCCCAGACATCACTGCGCAGGGTCACCCACATCATCGGGCGTGCATCGGAATCCGCCTTACGCACCACCGGTGGATCGGCTTCGTCTGGTAACTGGTTGGCCACCCGGGACACCGCATCACGGACATCATTGGCGGCAATATCCACATCCCGGGCGGTGGTAAATTCAATACTGGTTCGGGACTCGCCCTGCTCGGTGGATGATTCAATCGACCGAATACCCTCAATGCCACTGATGGCACCCTCGATCACCTGGGTAATCTGGGTATCCACCACCTCGGCCGCGGCGCCGGTGTAGTCGGTAGAGATGGAAACAACGGGTGGGTCAATATCCGGGTACTCGCGCACCGGCAGGCCCATCAGGGCTGCCAGACCGAACACAACGATCAGAAGACTGAGGACCGTAGCGAACACCGGCCGCTTGATGGAGACGTCGGAGAGGACCACCGGTTACGACTCCCTGGCCGTAATAAAACGGTTCTCGGGAATGGCTTTGTCGTCTTCCAATACCCGAACCCGGTCCCCACTGCTGAGCCGGTCCTGACCGGTCACGATCACCGGGTCTTCCTGGCTCAAACCGTTCGAAACTTCCACAAAACCGGGCATGCGCGAGCCCAGGCTCACCGAAACACGCCGGGCCACACCGTCTTCAGCCACAAACACATATTGTTCATCACCCCGGATCATCACCGCCTGCTCGGGGATTACCAGCGCCTGCCGTTGCCGGAGTGTAAGCGTCGCAGACATGAACTGTCCCGGCCGGAGCAAACCATCCGGGTTATCGATCAGTGCCCGGACAGGCAGCGAACGGCTCAACTCACTGACCCTGGAACCCAACTCCACCAGCTGACCGGAAAAGGTCTGGTCCGGATAGGCCGGCGATGCGCCCCTTACCTCTTGCCCGAGACTCACCTGCCCCAGGAAACGCTCCGGGATCGAAAAGCCCAGTTCCATACGGTCGGTGGTATCCAGAGTAGTCACCGAGGTCCCGGCAGTAATATAGGCGCCGACGCTGATGTCACTCAGCCCGACCACACCGGCGAACGGCGCCTCGATCCGGTGGTTTTCCAGACGAACTTGAGCTGACTGGCGCTGCGCCTCGGCGACATCGACTGACGTTCTCAGTTGATCCACCTGGGACTGGGAAATACTGTTGTTCGAACGCAACCGCTCTGCCCTTTCAAGCTGTCGGCGGGCATCCGCCAGTTGCGCCTCGATCACCTGCAGGTCTGCCCGGGCCTGGCGATCATCAAGCCGCAACAGGACGTCGCCCTGCCCCACCCGGCGGCCGGTTTCCAGATTCAATTCCACCACCCGGCCACTGACTTCCGTGGTCAGTTCCACCGCGTTCAGGGCTTTGAGACTGCCAACGGCGTTGACCACATCCCGTACTGCCTCCATCTGCGGAAGCATGGTGTTAACGGCGCTGGCGGGGCGTTCTCGGCCGCTCTGGGCGGCGGTCCCATCATCGAAGTTCTGATACACAAAGGCGCCGCCGATAGCGACAGCCACCAGTACCAACGCAATCAACCACTGTTTCCACATAGGATTTCCAGGTATTTCGGGGTCAGGTTAGTCGTCTGTTACTTTTTCTGGATGACCAGAACCACCTCGCCCACGTCGATTCCCCACTTGCTCATGGTGGTCTGATTGATCAACGTGTCGGGCGTAATCAGGTACATCCAGTCATCCATGCGTACGTCCAGGGTACCGTCGCCATAGGCCACCTGGAGCACATAATTCATGTGAATTGCATTGCCACTCCAACGCATGGTTCCGGGTTCAACCACGTCACCGGCGTCAGCATGGTAGCCGTCTTCCGCGGGAGTCAGGGTCCAGACGCGGGTCTGCACTTCGCCGTCATCGAAACGGAACACCTCATCCAGGGTGCCTACGCCCTCGTCATCCCATGATGCGCTGATATCCGCATCAAAGGTGCGAATCACCTCACCGGAAAAATTCTTGACCACCCCCCGGGCGGAAAGTTCGCCGGTAAAGAACTCTTCAGGCACCAGCTCTGGCGTGCGGTCGGCGTAGTCCTCGAGCGAGGGACTGGCACAGCCACTGAGCAGCAGTGCCGAAAACAATACCCAGAGTATAGGTGTCGACAGGCGTTTCGATATCTCAGTAAACAGGCTTTGCATGACTTTTACACTCTCTGAACAGGAATATGTGGGGGTCCTCGGCGCAAGGAAATACGCCGAAACCCTCTTTAGCGATCATTACCCGGAATCCACGATCTCAGCTACGTCATCTCGGCCAATTGTCCATTCTGACAGTCTGCCCGGTGCTTTTCGTCAATGGCAGTGCCCGGGTATTGGCGTAAAACACAAGGCAACGAACGGTGGTTGCCCACCCAAGATTGTTGAGAAAGACACAGAGGATTCCGCTATGCCGGTTTACAAAGCACCCCTGCGCGACATGAAATTCCTGCTGAACGAGGTGTTCGATTACCCGGGTCATTACGCCACCCTGACCAGCGGTGAAAACGCCACGCCCGATATCGTGGACGCGATACTCGGCGAATGCGGAAAGTTTTGTGAAGAGGTGCTGAGCCCACTTTACCTCTCTGGCGACGAAGAAGGCTGCAAACTGGACAACGGTGAAGTCACCACACCCGCCGGTTACCGGGACGCCTACCAGCAATACGCCATGGGGGGCTGGCAGGGACTCTCAGCGCCCGAGGAATACGGCGGCCAGGGCCTTCCTGCGTCCATGGGACTGCTGAAACAGGAAATGATGGGTACCGCCAACTGGCCTTTCTCCATGTATCCGGGGCTGTCCCTGGGGGCCATGAACACGATTTTCCTTCATGGTACGGAAGACCAGAAACAGACCTACCTTGCGCCACTGACGGAGGGCCGCTGGGCCGGCACCATGTGCCTGACCGAACCCCAGTGTGGCACCGATCTGGGCCAGGTAAAGACCAAAGCCGAACCCCAGGCCGACGGCAGCTACCGGCTTACCGGAACCAAGATCTTCATCTCCTCTGGCGACCACGACCTGACCGAGAACATTATCCATATTGTGCTGGCCCGTCTGCCCGACGCCCCCAAGGGCACCCGGGGCATCAGCCTTTTTATCGTACCCAAGTTCCTGCCCGACAGTAACGGCGATGTCGGTGAGCGCAACGGTGTCGTCTGCGGCAGCCTGGAAAAGAAAATGGGCATCAAGGCCTCGGCCACCTGCGTGCTGAATTTCGATGGCGCCACCGGTTTTCTCATTGGCCCCGAGAATGAAGGGCTCAATTGCATGTTCACTTTCATGAACACCGCCCGCATCGGCACCGCCATTCAGGGCGTCGGGCCGGCGGAGCTGTCCTATCAGTGGGCGTTGGCCTATGCAAAAGATCGGCGCTCCATGCGGGCACTCTCAGGCAAGAAAGAGCCGGACCAGGTCGCCGACAGCCTGATCCATCATGCTGATGTGCGCCGGATGTTACTGACCCAGAAGGCCATCGCCGAAGGCGGTCGGGCCATGCTGTATTATGCGGCCCGCCTGGCCGATCACATGGTCGAGGGATTCACCGAAGGTGACGATAAAAAGGCGGAAAAGTACGATGACAAACTCGGCTTCCTGACGCCAATTCTGAAGGGCTTTCTCACTGAACTCGGCTGCGAAGCGGCTAACCTGGGGGTCCAGGTTTTTGGCGGCCACGGTTACATCCGCGAACACGGCATGGAGCAGATTGTCAGGGATACCCGCATCGCCACCCTGTACGAGGGCACTACCGGTATCCAGGCGCTGGACCTGCTGGGACGAAAAGTATTGCTGATGACCCAGGGCGGCGCGGTGCGCGAGTTCACCCTGAACATTGCCAATTTTGCCCGTAAGCATCTCACCGATAAACGGCTACGGCCCTGGGCTCTGGAACTGCTCAAGCTGACCGGGCAATGGAACCTGCTGACCGTCCGTATCATGCTCGCGGCGCGCAAGGATCGCGAGATGGTGAGTTCCGCATCCTACGATTTCCTGATGTATAGCGGCTACGTCACCATGGCCTATATCTGGCTGCGTCAGGCTGCGGTGGCTGTGGATAAACTCGCTAACGGTGGTGAGGAATCCACCGGATTTTACCAGGCCAAGCTCGCCACCACCGAGTTCTATTTTGAACGTTTGCTGCCCCGGGCCCAGAGCCACGCCACCAGCATGCTCAGCCCCAGCAAAAACCTGATGCAGCTCGACGCCGAAGATCTGGCCTTCACCGGGTAAAGTATCCGGTACACCTTATCCCCGGGTCTCGGCCCGGGTTTTTTTGCCCTTGAAATACGTCCGCCTGAACCCATCTAACAGGTGCATTTCCGCATTGGAGTTATTAACTCACTGAATTAAATAGAAATGTTCTGATTTCTCGAATAAAAGTGAGGAGGTTCGAATATGGAGACTCGTACTGACGACTTTTATCCCACCCGCCTGGAACGCCCCACCAAAAGCTTTGAACGTCAGGATCCCGTGGTGCACAGCAGCGGCTCGGACCGTTCCGACGGACCACTGAGTGAGACTGAGCTGGCACAGTACGAGCGCGACGGTTTTCTGGTCTTCGACAGTTTTCTCGACCAGGCCACGGTGCGCCAGTTCCGGGAGGATTTGCGGGGCTATGAGGACGATGAAAGCATTCTGCGCTCAGAAGGCACCATTACAGAACCCGGCAAGCAGGGAATCCGCTCGATTTTTGGCATTCACGAACTGTCGGACCGATTCGACCGGTTGACCCGGGATCCCAGGATTCTGGCCATGGTGCGTCAGCTTCTGGGCAGTGAAGCCTACATCCACCAGTCCCGGATCAACTTCAAACCCGGTTTCCACGGCAAGGGTTTTGACTGGCACTCGGATTTTGAAACCTGGCACGCCGAGGACGGCATGCCACGGATGCGGGCAGTCAGCTTTTCCATCGCCCTCACCGACAACACGCCTTTCAACGGCCCCCTGATGCTCATTCCCGGTTCCCACAAGACCTTTGTGCCCTGCGTTGGCCGCACACCGGAGGACAACTACCAGTCGTCGCTGAAAAAACAGGAACTGGGTGTTCCCAACAATCGGGACCTGGCAGCCATGGCGGATGACTACGGTATCAAAGCGCCAACCGGCCCTGCCGGCTCGCTGATCATCTTCGAGTGCAACACGCTCCACGCCTCCAATGCCAATATGTCGCCCTGGCCGCGCAGCAACCTGTTTTTCGTCTATAACAGTGTGGAAAACCAGCTCCAGGCCCCATTCTGCGGCAACAAACCGCGCCCGGATTTCCTGGGCAACCGCACCAGCACTGAGGCATTGATGCCAGTTACCTCCGAGGAACGCCGGAAGACCGGTTAGCGCTATTTACCGATACAGAAGCTGCTGAAGATCTTGCCCAGTAACTCATCAGGCGTCAGATGCCCGGTGATCTCGCCCAGGCTATCCTGGGCGGCACGCAGGTCTTCAGCCAGAAGCTCGCCGGCACCGAAACCCTCCAGCTGGCTCTGGCCTTGGATCAGCAGGGCCTGGGCGCGCTCCAGAGCATCAAGATGGCGGCGCCGGGCGAGGAAACCACCTTCTGTGGTGCTGGCAAACCCCATGCATTGTTTGAGATGGTCCCGGAGGATCTCCAGGCCCTCGGCAGACTTTGCTGCCAAACGGATCACCGGCGCGCTCTGGTGGTCTTCGGCACTGATACCGACCGTTTCACCAGAGAGGTCCACCTTATTCCGTATCACCGTCACCGGGGCGTTGGCCGGTAGCTGGTCGATGAAATCGGGCCAGATTTCATGGGGACTGGTTTTATCGGTGGTAGTCGCATCCACCATCAGAAGAATGCGATCGGCCTGACGGATTTCCTCCCAGGCCCGGGCAATACCGATCTGTTCCACTTCGTCCGGGCTGTCCCGCAGGCCGGCGGTATCGATAATGTGCAGGGGCATCCCATCGATGTGGATATGCTCCCGCAGGACATCACGGGTTGTGCCCTCAATCGCCGTAACAATGGCCGCTTCGCGACCGGCCAGGGCATTGAGGAGACTCGACTTGCCGGCATTAGGCCTTCCGCCGATCACCACTTTCATGCCGTCACGAAGAATCGTTCCCTGCTGGGCTTCGGCCAGGATTTTCCCGAGCCGCTCCAGGAGGTTTTGAAGGTCACTGGCTACCTTGCCGTCGGCGAGGAAGTCGATCTCCTCCTCTGGAAAATCGATCGCCGCCTCCACGTAGATCCGTAGATGAGTGACCGCCTCCACCAGATCCTCGATCTGCCTGGAGAACACACCCTGCATCGAACGAACCGCGCAGCGGGCCGCCTGTTCCGAACTGCTTTCAATCAGGTCGGCAATCGCTTCGGCCTGGGCCAGGTCCAGTTTGTCGTTCAGAAACGCCCGCTCGGAAAACTCGCCGGGCCGGGCGAGCCTTGCACCCTGGCTGCACACCTCACGGAGCAGAAGATCGAGAATCACCGTACCACCGTGCCCCTGAAGCTCGAACACATCTTCGCCGGTGAACGAGTGGGGGTTGGGGAAAAACAGGCCGATGCCCTCGTCTATTAACTCGCCATGGCTGTCATGGAAGGGGCCGTAATGGGCATATCGCGGTTTCGGCTCAAACCCCAGCATCTTTTTTGCAATGGCGAGGGCCTTGGGCCCAGAGATACGAACAATGCCAACTCCGGCCTGTCCCGGTGCGGTGGCGATGGCTGCGATGGTGTCAGAACTCTGGCTCATGCTTTTTCCACAGGCTGAAAACAACAAAGGCTCCATACAGGAGCCTTTGCCGGGTCGGTTCGGGCACCGGTCAGTGCTTCTTGCCGGCCATTTCTGCTTCGATCTTGCGGGTAATGTACCACTGCTGGGCAATGGACAGAATATTGTTCACCAGCCAGTACAGAACCAGACCTGCCGGGAACCACAGGAAGAAGACCGTAAAGATCAACGGCATCATCTTCATGATCTTGGCCTGCATCGGATCCGGCGGCGTCGGGTTCAGACTCATCTGCAGGAACATGCTGGCACCCATCAGAATCGGCAGGATGAAGTACGGGTCCATGACCGACAGATCCTGAATCCACAGCATGAATGGCGCGTGACGAAGCTGAACACTCTCGAACAGAACCCAGTACAGGGAGATGAACACCGGCATCTGCACCAGTATGGGCAGACAGCCACCCAGCGGATTGATCTTCTCCCGCTTGTACAACGCCATCATTTCCTGGGACATGCGCTGCCGGTCGTCTCCGTACAGTTCTTTCAGCCGGGTCAGCTGAGGCGCAACAGCCCGCATCTTGGCCATGGACTTGTAGCTGGTAGCGGACAGATGGAAAAACACCGCCTTGACCAGAACCGTCAGCAGGATGATGGACACGCCCCAGTTGCCAACCAGGCTATGGAACCAGTCCAGAATGATGAACAGCGGCAGTGAAATGAAGAACAGCCAGCCGAAATCAACGGTACGGTCGAGGTTCGGAGCCATGCCTTCAAGACGTTCAATGATCTTCGGCCCAACGTAGGCCCGGGCACCGATCTCTGCGGTTTCGCCCGGCGCCACACTGGTAGCCGGATAAACAAAGCCCATTACATAGTTCGGGCCACGGCGCGTGGTCTGGTACTGGGCGGGAATATCGCGCTCCGGTACCCATGCCGACAGGAAGTAGTGCTGCAGGAAGGCCAGCCAGCCGTTAGTAACAGACTGATTGATCTGGTTTTCCTGGAGATCTCCGAAATCAAACTTCTCGTAGGGATCTTCCGGAGAGCTGATGACCAGACCCAGGAAGGCCTGGATACCCATGCTGGTCTGGGAGGTCGGGTCCGGGGACTGATCCCGGACGATCTTGCCGGTGAAATTGGCCTGCCATTCTTCACTCGACTGGTTTTCAACCAGATATTTGACGTCAATTTCGTAGCTGTTGCGTTCAAATTCATAACGCTTGGTGATCTGGACGCCATTATCAGAGGTGTAAGTCAGATCTACCTGAAGCTGATTGTCGCCTTCCGCCAGTTCATAGCTTGCAGCGTCAGCACTGTAGACCGGAGCCGAACCGTTTTTGCGACTATCCGGGCCATCACGACCAATCAGCCCACTTTCCAGAACGTACAGGCGATTTTGCGTGTTGTTCAGGAGCGTCAACGGCTTCTCGCTGTTCAGGGTATCGTCGTAATCAAGCAGCCGTGCTTTTACCAGGTTACCGCTGACCCGATCGATCTGCAGATCGTAGACATCGGTGCGAACTGTGATGAACTGATCGCTGACCGCGGTGGTGGTTTCGGTTGAGCTGATGACAGCCTGACCAGTCTCCGGAGTGGTGAACTCGCCATCACCATCAACCTGAGCGGAGCTGTCCTCCGGAAGCACCATATTGTCGGAATTGCCCATGTTGCCAGCGGTTTGCGAAGGCTGGGATTCAGCGACCTGAGCCGTCTCGGGCGGCTGATGGTAGTCCTCATTCCAGGCAAGCACCATCAGATAACTGACAATAGCCAGGCCGGCAAATAATACGATGCGTTGAATATCCATAGAGTTACTGTCTGGTCTGGGTTGTTGTATGGGAGTGATCAGCGTGTACGCAGGCTGTTGCGGTTTCCGGAGCCCGGGGTTCTGCCGTTCCCGGTACAGGATCATAACCGCCTTCCGCCCAGGGATGACACCTTAACAGACGCCGGATTGCGAGAAATAATCCTTTAAGCGCGCCATGGTGGTTAATGGCTTCAACGGCGTATTGTGAGCAGGTGGGGTAGTGGCGGCAGTGACTGGCCATCAGCGGGCTGATTGCATACTGGTAGAAGCGGATGGGCAGAAGCAGAAGCTTGCGCATTAACCCGTTCCTCGATTGGCAGATTCCGATGGTGCTGCCCGGGATGGCTGAGATTGAGCGTACTTTTTCCTGAGACGTCGCCAGAGGTCATCCATGGATGCCCGAACCGAGTGGTTGTCCAGGGAAACCAGCCCTTGGCGTCCCAGAACCACAAGATCCAGGCCGGGCAGGTCCGTCTGGTGACGGAAACTTTCCCTGACCTGGCGCTTTACCCGGTTTCTCTGGACTGCAAGCTTCAGGTTTTTCTTCGAGAAGATCAAACCGATCCTGGCGTGACCGAGATTATTCGGTGTAGCCAGGATCAGAAAATTCCGGTGTGGAACTTTCAGCTGCACGTCGTTGAAGACTTTGCCGTAATCAGCAGGTCGCAAGAGACGATGTGATTTCGGGAAACTCAAAGCCTTCATGAGGCAATCAGAGCTTACGCGGACAGACGTGCGCGGCCCTTGGCACGACGACGGGAAATAACCTTGCGGCCGTTGGCAGTGGCCATACGGGCACGGAAACCGTGAACGCGCTTACGCTTCAGGACGCTTGGTTGAAACGTTCTTTTCATGGTGATGATCTCACAATTCGTAAGTTGGAAATTCAGTAACTGGCTGGAAAATGAACAGCCAAAACAGGAGCGGCATTCTATGCAAATACCGGGGGGAATTCAATGCTTATTGCTAGGGGGTTATGCGCATGCCCGAAATTCGGAATCAGCCAGGTCAGCTAATAAATTCAGTAAGTCTTTTTAGAATTCTTTTAAGGATTAATTATTACTGTTATTAGTACCGCAGGTTTCTGTGGATAAGCGAAGAAAAGATCAGAAAAACAGTTCGTTGGGCGGTTTATAAGGGTATTGATAAGGCGCCCTGAGATCTGTGGACGATGGCAGGGTGAAATGTGGGTAAGTCGTTTTCGAAGCGAGGTTCAAAGTTATCCCCGGTTGCATCCCGTGGTTCCTAACAGGGTTAAACCCGGGCTGTACACACAGGGCTGTGGGTAACTTTCATTGTAGGAATTTTCTGTACACAAGGTTGTAGGTAAGTTCGTAAAAAATTGAAATATAAAGAAATAAATTTCCACAGGCTGTTCATGAACTGGCTTTAGCCCTTTCACTGGAGGGCCGGTCGGGTTAGAATTCGGGGTCATCTCACAGGACAGGAAGTCCCTTGTCCGTTCAGAGACATTTCAGGGTTATCGGGAGCAGGCTGTCGTGCCAAACAGTATGTGGCATCAATGTCTTGAAGTACTCCGGGACGAGTTTCCCGCACAACAGTTCAATACCTGGCTCAGGCCCCTGCAGTCCGATCACCGGGAGGGGCAGCTCATGCTGTTCGCCCCAAACCGTTTTGTCATGGATTGGGTAAACGAAAAGTACCTGCGACGTATCGAAGAGGTGCTTAAGGATCTGAACGGTGGGCAGGCGCCCCGGGTCAATATGAAAGTGGGTTCCGCACCCCGTGAAGGCGAACCGGTCAAACGGTCGGAAACACCTGCCCGCGTTAACGGTCAGGTTCAGGAAGAGGCCGGCAGCCGGGTAACCGAAGAAGAAAAAGGGGTGGCCGCCACCGTTGCATCCACACCATCCGTGCGCCCGAAGAGTGACACCCAGCGGCGTCCGGTTCAGGTTGAAGGTGACATCAAACACCAGAGCTTCCTCAACGAGGGGTTCACCTTCGAAACCTTTGTGGAAGGCAAATCCAACCAGCTGGCCCGTGCCGCATCCATGCAGGTGGCCGAAAATCCGGGTGGAGCCTACAACCCTCTGTTTTTGTACGGCGGTGTTGGTCTTGGTAAAACACACCTGATGCATGCGATCGGCAACGAAATTGTCCGTCGTAACCCCAAGGCGAAGGTGGCCTATCTCCGTTCGGAGCGTTTTGTTGCCGATATGGTGAAGGCATTGCAGCTCAACGCCATCAACGAGTTCAAGCGCTATTACCGTTCAGTGGATGCCCTGTTGATTGATGACATCCAGTTTTTCGCCCGCAAGGAGCGTTCCCAGGAAGAGTTCTTCCATACCTTTAATGCGTTGTTGGAAGGCGGGCAGCAGGTCATCGTTACCTGCGATCGGTTTCCGAAAGAAATTGTGGATATGGAAGAGCGACTCAAATCACGGTTTGGCTGGGGCCTGACGGTGATGGTAGAGCCGCCCGAACTGGAAACGCGGGTTGCCATTTTGATGAAAAAGGCCGATCAGGCCAACGTTAAGCTCAGCAGCGAAGCGGCCTTTTTTATTGCCCAGAAGATTCGTTCAAACGTTCGGGAGCTAGAAGGCGCGCTTCGTCTGGTGATAGCGAATGCTCACTTCACCGGCTCTGAAATCACTCCGCCGTTTATCCGGGAGAGCCTGAAAGACCTGTTGGCGCTGCACGAGAAACAGGTGAGCATCGACAACATTCAGCGCACGGTGGCGGAATATTACAAGATCAAGGTGGCCGATCTTCTCTCCAAGCGCCGGACTCGAACGGTGACCCGGCCAAGGCAGGTCGCGATGGCGTTGTCGAAGGAGCTGACCAATCACAGCTTGCCGGAGATTGGTGATGCCTTTGGCGGGCGTGACCACACCACCGTATTGCATGCGTGCAAGAAAATCGTGGAGTTGCAGGAGACTGATCCGGGCATCCGCGAGGATTATCAGAATTTTATGAGACTGCTGACCACCTGATGCCGGGCGTTGGCGAACAACATTCACCCTTCCAACATAAAGAAAGCTGAGTGCCATGAAACTGACGATCAGCCGTGAATCCCTGCTTACCCCGCTGCAAAGCATTGCTGGCGTGGTGGAAAAGAAACAGACCATGCCCGTGCTCTCCAACGTCTTGCTGGTGGCCGAGGACAATACCCTGACCCTGACCGGTACCAATATGGAAGTGGAACTGGTGGCGCGGGTAACACCGGTGCATGTAGATCAGCCCGGCCGGATTACCGTTCCGGCCCGCAAGCTGTCGGATATCTCCCGGGCCCTGGGGGACGAGGCGCCGATGGAGCTGTCGCTTGAAGGCGATCGGTTGCACCTGCGGTGTGGCGCCAGCCACTTTACCCTGTCGACCCTGCCGGCGGAGCACTTTCCGAACGTGGAAGACGAAGACGAGAGCTTCCGTCTGGAATTGCCCCAGAAAGAACTCGGCCGGATGCTCGATGCCACGGCGTTCGCCATGGCTCAGCAGGACGTGCGCTATTACCTGAACGGACTGTTGCTGGAAGTGGACAAGGATCATGTGCGGACGGTAGCTACCGACGGCCATCGATTGGCCATGGCACACCTGGAACTGGCCACCAATTGCCCGGAGCTGCGTCAGGTTATTGTTCCGCGCAAAGGGGTACTGGAACTGGCCCGGTTGCTCGATGACGTGGAAACACCGGTGACCCTGGTTATTGGCGATAACCACCTGCGAGCGACGGTGGGGTCTTATACCTTCACCTCGAAACTGATTGAAGGCAAATTCCCCGACTACAATCGCGTGATTCCGCGCGGGGGCGACAAGATCGTCCTGGCGGACCGCGCCACCTTGAAGAACACCCTGCAACGGGCGGGCATCCTGTCCCATGAGAACATCCGCGGCGTGCGCCTGAACCTGGCATCCAATGAACTCCAGGTATTTGCCAACAACCCGGATCAGGAACAGGCCGAAGATGCGCTGCCGGTGGACTATCAGGGCGAATCCCTGCAAATCGGTTTTAATGTAGGCTATCTGGTGGATGTCATGAACGCGCTGGATGAGGACCAGGTAAAAATAACCCTGTCGAATCCGAACAGCAGTGCGTTGATAGAGGCGCAAAACGATAACCGTTGCCTCTATGTGGTCATGCCCATGAGGCTGTAGGAGGAGATGAGATTGATGAGTACCGTAACGAATGGAATCAAAGGCGCCTTCAGGATTGGCCAGACTGTGTCGGTACTCGGGCGCACCGGGATCAACTGGCTTCGGGGGGATCGCCCTCCAACGCCGCGCTTGCTGAGGCAGACGTTTGAATCCCTCGGTGCAACCTACATCAAACTGGGACAGTTCATTGCCAGCTCCCCGACGTTTTTCCCTAAGGAGTATGTCGAGGAGTTCCAGCACTGCCTGGACAGAACACCCAACCTGCCCTTTGGTGTGATCAAGAGAATTATCCGGGAAGAGCTTGGTCGGCCCCTGGAGGAAGTCTATTCGGAAATCGATCCGGTGGCCCTGGCGTCGGCATCGATTGCCCAGGTTCACGCCGCGCGTCTGGTCTCCGGTGAAGAAGTGGTGATCAAGGTTCAGAAGCCGGGTGTGGAAAACATTCTCTTAACCGATCTGAACTTCCTGTACCTGTCTGCCCGTATTCTGGAAACTCTGGCACCGAAACTGTCCTGGACCTCCATGTCCGGTATCGTCGAGGAAATCCAGCGGACCATGATGGAAGAGTGCGATTTCATCAAGGAAGCGAACAACCTGAAGGTGTTCCGGGAGTTTCTGCACGATACCCATAATGAAGATGCGGCAGTACCGAGGGTGTTCGAACACTGCAGCACCCGGCGGATCCTGACCATGGAGCGGTTCCACGGTGTGTCCCTGACCGATCTGGAAAGTATCCGTGGTTACGCCCGTGATCCGGAGCGTACCCTGATCACGGCCATGAACACCTGGTTTTCCAGTCTGACCCAATGTGAGTTTTTCCACGCGGATGTGCACGCCGGCAACCTGATGGTTCTCAAGGACGGTCGGGTTGGTTTTATCGACTTCGGAATTGTTGGTCGTATCAAGCCGGATACCTGGCAGGCGGTGAGCGATTTTATTTCAGCCGTTATGGTTGGGAATTTCGAGGGAATGGCCGACGCGATGATCCGCATCGGCATTACCCGCCAGACGGTTCGGGTAGATGATCTGGCCAGCGATTTGAGACGGCTCTACCAGCAGATGGACCGAATGGTGCCGGACGAGGTTCCCTATGAGGCGGAGCAGGCAGAAGACGATGTTAATCATATCCTGATGGATATGGTTAAGATCGGCGAAAGCCATGGCCTGCATTTTCCAAGGGAATTCGCTTTGCTATTGAAACAGTTCCTGTATTTCGATCGCTATGTTCACATCCTTGCACCAGAAATGGATGTGTTCATGGACGAACGGTTGAACATGCTCCACTGAGGCTGTCGCGTTGAGCGATTGGCTTTTGTACACTAGGGCAGCGTTAGCGACGGGAAGGTAACGCTGCCTTTTTCGTTAAAGGGTTTTGTGTTGTTTCCTGCCCTCGTCCCCTTCGAGTCTGCTTTTCTATGGCGCTTGTAAAATTCCAGACTGAGAACTTCCGCAACCTGTCGTCGGCGCCGGTCAGCTTTTCATCCTCGTTTAATCTACTTTACGGAGAAAATGGAAGCGGCAAAACAAGCGTGCTGGAAGCCATTGGTTATCTGGGATTGGGCCGTTCGTTTCGGGTGAACAGACACCAGGCAGTGGTGAGTCATGGCGAACAACGGCTGACGGTGTTTGGTGGTCTCGATCATGGGTTGGACTCACGCAGGCATGTCAGCGAGACCGATCTGGTGCATCGCCTGGGAATATCCCGGGATGTGGGTCAGAAGGAAACGATGTTACGGGTGGATGGTGAGGCGGTCAGGAGACTTTCTGCCCTCGCCAAGCATCTGCCGGTATCGGTGATCGATCCTGGTGTTTTTGATGTGGTGGCAGGTGGACCCGGGAAGCGGCGTCAGTTTCTGGACTGGTTAGTGTTCCACGTGGAACCTTCCTTTGGATCTCTCTGGCAACAATGCCAGAGAGTGACATCACAGCGGAATCAAACGCTGAGAAATGGTAGACTAGACGAAGCTTTAATGCGTGTCTGGGATCATCAGTACGCTACCCTGAGTGAGCGCATTACTGAGGCCCGTGCCGGCACCTTTGGCCGGTTCAAGTTGGCTTTTGAAAAGCTGGTTCGGGAAGTAGAGGTACCCTGGACCGAAGGTCTGAAGCTCGAGTACTACCCGGGCTGGGATGTCAGTCGGCCGCTGACAGAATTACTGGTAGACCATCGGGATCAGGAGCGAAAAGTCGGGCACACATTGTATGGTCCGAATCGCGCAGACATCCGGTTGAAGTTTCAGGGCAGGCCTGTTGCTGAAACGTTCTCCCGGGGCCAGCAGAAAACCCTGGTGATTTTGATGAAGATTGCCCAAGGCATGGTGTTGAGTGACATGGGCAAGCAGGTGACCTTTTTGCTCGACGATATTAACGCCGAGTTGGATGTGGGCCATCGCGCCATGCTGGCTATCAGGTTACAGGCATTACGTTGTCAGGTGTTTATCACGTCTATTGAGCGTCCCATGGTGGATCAGCTCTGGCCCGAGGGTAATGCACCGGATTACAGATTGTTCCACGTGGAACATGGCAAATTGACGGAAGAATAAGACCGGTGCGAAGCAAAGAATGCCCCGGCCTATCACGCTTCAGGAGTTTCCGAATGAGTGAATCGAACTATAATTCCTCCAGTATCAAAGTCTTGAAAGGACTGGATGCGGTGCGAAAGCGGCCAGGCATGTACATCGGGGATACCGATGATGGCACTGGCCTGCACCACATGGTCTTTGAATTGGTGGATAACTCCATCGACGAAGCGCTTGCGGGCTACTGCTCAGAGATTGGTGTGATTATCCACCCGGACGAATCGGTAACCGTGAAGGACAACGGCCGTGGCATTCCGGTGGACCTCCACGAAGAGGAAGGCGTTTCGGCTGCGGAAGTTATCATGACCGTGCTGCACGCCGGCGGTAAGTTCGACGATAACTCCTACAAGGTGTCCGGCGGTCTTCACGGCGTGGGCGTCTCGGTGGTGAACGCATTGTCCTCTACCCTCACCCTGACCATTCGTAGAGACAACAAGGTTTACGAGCAGACCTATACCCACGGTGTTCCCAATGCACCTCTGGCAGCCGTCGGCGAGACTGACGCATCGGGTACCAAGGTGCATTTCATTCCCTCGCCGGAAACCTTTACCCACATTGAATTCCACTACGACATTCTCGCCAAGCGTCTGCGTGAGCTCGCGTTCCTGAACAGTGGCGTGCGCATTCGTCTGACCGACGAGCGTTCTGGCAAGGAAGAAGTATTCGAGTACGAAGGTGGCCTGCGCGCCTTTGTCGAGCATCTGAATTCCAACAAGACCCCGATCAACCGCGTTTTCCATTTTAATCGCGAGCGCGAAGACGGTATCGCGGTGGAAGTGTCCATGCAGTGGAACGATGCTTTTCAGGAGAACATCTACTGCTTCACCAACAACATCCCCCAGCGCGATGGCGGCACACACCTGGCGGGCTTCCGGGCGGCCCTGACCCGTTCCCTCAATAACTATATCGAGCAGGAAGGTCTGGGGAAGAAGGCGAAAGTTGCGACCTCCGGTGACGATGCCCGGGAAGGCCTGACTGCCATCATCAGCGTCAAGGTTCCGGACCCGAAGTTCTCCTCACAGACCAAGGACAAGCTGGTCTCCTCCGAGGTGAAGACCGCGGTTGAGCAGGAGCTGTACCAGAGTTTTGCGGAGTACCTGCAGGAGCAGCCGAACGAAGCCAAACTCATCGTCAACAAAATGCTGGAAGCCGCCAGGGCTCGTGAAGCCGCTCGAAAGGCGCGTGACATGACTCGCCGCAAAGGCGCCCTGGATATCGCCGGTCTGCCCGGCAAACTGGCCGACTGCCAGGAGAAGGACCCCGCCCTTTCCGAACTTTACATTGTGGAGGGTGACTCGGCCGGTGGTAGCGCCAAACAGGGCCGTGACCGCAAGACCCAGGCAATCCTTCCGCTGAAAGGTAAGATCCTGAACGTGGAAAAAGCCCGCTTTGACAAGATGCTGTCCTCTGCAGAAGTGGGCACCCTGATCACGGCTCTGGGCTGTGGTATCGGCCGGGAAGAATTCAATCCCGATAAACTGCGTTACCACTCCATTATCATCATGACCGACGCGGACGTGGACGGTTCTCACATCCGGACACTGCTGCTGACCTTCCTGTTCCGTCAGATGCGCGAAATCATCGAGCGTGGCCATGTCTTTATCGCCATGCCGCCGCTTTACAAGGTCAAGCGTGGCAAGCAGGAGCAGTACCTGAAGGACGAGAAGGCCAAGGAAGCTTACCTCACCCAGACCGCTCTGGAAGGTGCCCAGCTCTATGTGAACCCGGAAGCCCCGGCGATCAAGGATTCCGCTCTGGAAACCATGGTCAAGGACTACCAGGCGGTCATGAACATGATTGGGCGACTGTCCCGGGCCTACCCGGCCAAGGTGCTGGAGCAGATGCTCCAGAACGTCACGCTCAAGCCTGAGCATCTGAAGGAAGAAGCTTCCGTGGCTCGCTGGGTTGCGCGTCTTGGTGATGGCCTGGACCTGGATACCCGCACCGGTACCAAATACACCTTCTCGGTCACCAAGGATACCGAGCGGGCGCTGTACCTGCCGAAGGTAACCATCTACGTGCATGGCATTCCCTACGAGCATGTATTCAGCCATGAGTTCTTTGAATCATCCTCGTACGCAGCGATCGCCCGCATGGGTGAAACTCTGGATGGCCTCATTGAAGACGGCGCCTATATCCAACGTGGCGAGCGTAAGCAGCCGGTGCTGTCGTTCGAAGGTGCCCTGGACTGGTTGATGAAAGAGGCCCAGCGCGGTCTGAATATCCAGCGCTATAAGGGTCTTGGCGAGATGAATCCAGAGCAGTTGTGGGAAACCACCATGGATCCGGAGACCCGCCGCATGATGAAAGTGACGATCGAAGACGCCATTGCGGCAGACCAGATCTTCACAACCCTGATGGGCGACGATGTCGAACCGCGTCGTAACTTCATTCAGACCAATGCCCTGGAAGTGACCAACCTGGACGTCTGATCACAACCGTCCAAAAGGCACAAAAAAAGCGGCGAAGGTTTGAAGCCTTCGCCGCTTTTTTTGTTTTCGATCCCGTGCGGCAACGACCGACCCCTGGAGGTTTTATTTACCGGTGCTCGATTCCGACGATTCGTTTCGCTCCCTCTCTTTCTCCGCCAGATGCGGTGCCATCACCTCTTCCAGCGTGTACCCGGTCAGCCGGCGGATAGTGCGCCAGAGATAATAAAAGATCAACATCATCATAATCATGGAAGGAATGGCGATCATGGGATAGCTCACCAGGGTCATCCGACCAAGCTCCTCATTGAACGCCTCGGTACCGGACGGGCTGACCACGATCCATTTAGCAATCACGTAGTTCATGATGGATGAAAACAGGAAGGTGCCCGCAAAGAAGTAACTCGCCTTGAGCAGGCGGGCCTCGAATTCCTCAACCCGATTGTGTTCTTCAAGGGTTTTGTGGATCTTATCGACATCCAGAACACTCGGGTTATACAGAAGGGTGCGTACCAGAGGGTACTTGGTTCGTGTGGAAGCCAGTACCGCCAGACCTATGATCGCGGGAATCGCGGCTTCCTTGATGGCTAACCAACCCGCATCCAGCTCAAGCAGGCCAATGCCGCCTGTCAGTCCGACACTGACCAAACCGAGTACCGCAATGAAGTTTTTCTTGCGGTACTTGATCAGTTCGAACAACCCCCAGCCCAGTGGAAACGCCAGGCCGATGACCAGTGCGTTCACGCTGCCCAGATGTTCTTCGCCACTGAACTTCATCAGGATAACGGATGGAATGATAATACTGACCAGCAAGTCGACCCAGGGCCTTGGTTTGTGGTCCGGAACGTTGGCGGAGCTCGGAGACGTCATGTTCTAGCCTGATTGGTGAAACTGGAGCAGGCCGGAAGGCACTGCCGGAGTAGTCTGGGCAGTATACGATGAATCCAAGTGTGGACGTAACCGCCGTCACCGCACACAGAAGCGGCGGGTTAACTGAATAGACGCTTTCCAAACGGGCATAAAAAAACCGGGCTTATGCCCGGCTTTTCTGTTTCCTCTTGAACGTCAGCGCCGATCAGGCACCCACTTCCTTGAGGCTTTCTTCCACAATCGCCAGTCCTTCTTCCAGCACCTCGTCTTCGATGGTGACCGGCATCAGGAACCGCAAGGTGTTGCCGTACATACCACAGCTCAGGAGAATCAGACCCTTCTCTTTCGCCTTCTTGGTTACCGCCGCTGCCAGTTCCGGCTTGGGCGTACGGCTTTCCTTGCTTTCCACCAGCTCAAACGCAGCCATGGGACCGAGGTTGCGCACATTGTCGACGTGGGCAAACTGTTCCTGCCACTGGCTGAAGCGCTGCTTCAGTTTTTCGCCCAGCGCCTGGGACTTGCCGAGGATGTCCTCTTCCTTGAACACGTCGAATACGGCCAGGGCTGCCGCACAGGCGGTCGGGCTGCCCGTGTAGGTACCGCCCAGAGAGTTCGGGCCGGACGCGTCCATGTACTTGTCGGTACCGACGATGGCGGAAATCGGCATGCCATCAGCCATACTCTTGGCCATGGTCATCAGATCCGGCTCAACGCCACTGTGCTCTATGGCAAACATCTTGCCGGTCCGGCCAAAACCGCTCTGCACTTCGTCTGCGATCATCAGGATATCGTTCTCGTCGCAGATCTTGCGGATTTCCTTGAGGAAGCTGGTCGGAGCCGCGTAGAAGCCGCCCTCACCCAGCACCGGCTCGATGACGATCGCTGCGGTGTTGTGGGCCGGGGAATCGGCTTTCATGGCCATTTTCAGGCCACGCAGTGCTTCATCTTCACTGACGCCGTGGTACGGAACCGGATAAGGCGCACGATAAACGGTACCGGGCATGGGGCCGAAATCCGTCTGGTACGGCGCTGCCTTACCGTTCATGGCCATGGTGTAGAAGGTCCGGCCGTGATAACCACCGTCGAAGCAGATGACGTTGGTCTTGCCAGTCGCCGCACGGGCGATCTTCATGGCGTTTTCCAGGGCCTCGGCACCGGAGTTGGCCAGCATTACCTTGGCGTGGCCACGCACAGGAACCACACCGCTGAGCTTCTCCGCCAGTTTCACGTAGCCCTCATAGGGCATAACCGTCTGGCAGGTATGCATCAGCTTGTCCAGCTGTGCCTTGACCGCTTCCACCACCTTCGGGTGGCGATGGCCGATGTTCAGTACGCCGATGCCGCCGGCGAAATCGATCATGCGCTTGCCGTCTGCATCCCACAGCTCTGCATTCGTTGCATGGTCGGCAAACTGTTCATTGGGACTTGCCGCGCCCGCCGCAACGTAGCGTTCTTTGAGTGCCTGCAATTCTTTATTGCTCACTTTGCCATTCTCCCTGGGTTCAGGTTCGAAAGTTTCACCTAACAGTGTAAGTAGTACGGTCACAGGAAACAAACCGACTATTGTCGCCCTCAGGCCGCATTGTCCCGGAATTGCAGTTTTGCCAGGCGTTGATAGAGGGCGTTATGGCGCATCAGTTCATCATGGGTGCCCACCGCCAGCAGGCGTCCCTTGTCCATAACGGCAATTCGGTCCGCGTCCCGGACCGTGGCCAGGCGATGGGCAATCACCAGGGTGGTACGCCCGGCAGTGAGAGCTGGCATCGCTTGCTGGATCAGGTTCTCGCTCTCCGCGTCCAGTGCGCTAGTGGCCTCATCCAGCAACAGCACTGGCGCGTCGGCCAGCAGCGCCCGGGCGATGGCAAGACGCTGCTTCTGGCCACCGGACAGCCCCAGGCCGGCATCTCCGAGCAGCGTCCCGTAGCCCTTTGGCAGGCTCTGGATGAAATCATGGGCATGGGCGATCTTCGCAGCCTGCTCGACATCCTGCTGGCTCGCGTCAGGCCGGGCGTAACGGATGTTGTCGGCCACCGTGCCATGGAACAGGGCGGGATTCTGGGGCACTAGGGAAAAACACCGGCGCAGGGCATCGAGAGACAGACCGGCAGTGTCGACGCCATCGAGCAGAATTCGGCCCTCTGTCGGTTGATAGAAGTGCAGCAGCAAATCGAACAGCGTGGATTTTCCGGCTCCGGACGGCCCCACCAGGGCCAGGGTCTCGCCGGCCCTGACCTCCAGCGAAAGATCGGTCAGCGCGGGCTGTTCCAGCCGCCCCGGGTAACTGAAGCTCAGCCGCTCAATCCGGATTGCCCCCTGCACGTGTTCAGGGAGTGTCAGTGTCGACGCTTTGCGTTCAAACGCCGGCTCCGTCTGTAACAGTTCAAACAGCCGCGCCGCCGAGCCTGCAGCCCTCTGCAACTCGCCGATGACCTCGCTGATGGCGCCGGCAGCAACACCCACCAGCAGACTGTAGAAGACAAAGGCTGCCAGCTCACCCGGGCTAATCCGGCCGTGAATAACGTCCAGGCCCCCGATCCAGATAACGATGCCCACAGCGCCCATCACCAGGGAAATGGCCAGTGTGGTCAGCCAGGCGCGCTGACGGATACGCTGGCGGGCAATCTCGAACGCCCGTTCAGACACTTCGGAAAAATATTTGCGGTCATGGGGCTGATGGTTGAAGGCCTGGACGGTCTTGATCTGGGTAAGGTTCTCGCCCACGTAGCTGCCGACATCGGCAACCCGGTCCTGGCTTAAACGGGAAAGAGCCCGCACCCGCCGGCCATAGAACAGAATAGGCGCAATCACCAGGGGGAAACCCAGCAGAATAATGCTCGCCAGTTTTGCGTTGGTGATGAACAGCAGCAGCAACCCCCCGACCAGCATCAGGGCATTGCGCAGCGCAATGGAAACCGTGGAGCCAATCACCGACTGCAGAACCGTGGTATCGGCGGTGAACCGGGACTGGATTTCCAGGGCCCGGTTCTGCTCGAAAAAGCCCGGATGAAGATCAATCAGGTGGTTGAAGACTTTTTTGCGAATATCCGCCACCACCCGTTCGCCGATCCAGGACACCAGATAGAACCGGGCAAACGAGCCAAATGCGAGCCCCAATACCAGGATGAAAAACAGACCGATGGCCCTGGCCAGGTTCTCCGGCGACTCGGTGGCTAATCCCTGATCGACAAGAATACGTAGACCCTGTCCTAACCCGAGTGTAATTCCGGCCGTAAAAATCAGCGCCACCAGGGCACCGGCGACAGCCCGGCGATAGGGGCTGATAAAGTCGATGACCAGTCTCAGGGCCTTGCGGTGACGAGTGTTAATGATGTGCCTCCTGGATACGGGGTGATGTAGACTCCGTCAACAATACGGTTTGTGCTGGATACAAGACCTATCATAACTCCGGGAAGAGCCCACATGGGTGGAGGGTCCTTCCGAGACACGCTGTAAATACGTCCCTGTACGCTCGGCAAAAGCCATCCATGGCTTTTGACGGTCTCGGAAGGACCCTCCACCCACGCGGGCTCCCAGAATTTGGAGTTAACTCCTAGGTCGGATTAGCCCAGCGTAATCCGACAACATTGCCAAAGGATATTCCCAGTGCGCGCATACGCCGACAACGATTACCCGGCAGATCATAAACCGGACTGGAAAATCATTTCAGGCCTCTGGCCCTATCTCGCCGAATTCCGCGGCCGGGTAGTCCTGTCCCTGGTTTTGCTGGTGTTGGCCAAGCTGGCGACCGTTGCCACGCCCATTGCCCTGAAATACATCGTCGACTACCTCGACCAGAACCGCGGCGCGGACATGCTGCTTTGGATCCCGGTGATCCTTGTGGTGGCTTACGGCACACTGCGGTTTGGCGCCACCCTGTTCAATGAGCTTCGGGATGCGGTATTTGCCCGGGTAGCTGAACGGGCCATGCGCCGGGTGTCCCTGCGAGTGTTCGAGCACCTGCACCAGCGGGAACTGGCCTTCCACCTGGATCGAAAGACCGGTGGCCTGGCCCGGGATATCGAGCGGGGTACCAACGGCATCAGCTTCCTGCTGCGCTTTACCCTGTTCAACATTGTGCCCACCCTCCTGGAAATCCTGATGGTGGCCGGCATCCTGTTCGTGGTGTTCAACGTCGGTTATGTGTTGGCGATCCTGGTGGCCGTGGTGGTCTACGTGGTCTTTTCCATCAAGATTACCGAGTGGCGGACCAAATTCGTGCGCGAAGCCAATGCGCGGGATAACCAGTCGAACTCGCGGGCGATCGACAGCCTGCTGAACTATGAAACCGTCAAATACTTCAACAATGAACGCTATGAGGCGCAGTTATACGACGTCGATCTGGACGACTGGGAACAGGCCCGGCTGAAAAACCGGTTGTCCCTGGCCGCGCTTAACACCGGCCAGGCATTGATTATCGGTCTGGCGATGATCGTGATCATGGCCATGGCGGTCCAGGAAGTGGCCAGCGGAGAGATCACCCTCGGTGATTTCACCATGATCAATGCCTACCTGCTCCAGCTGTTCATTCCCCTGAACGCCCTGGGCTTTGTCTATCGGGAAATCCGACAGGCCCTGGTGAATGTCGAGCGGCTGTTCAAACTGCTGGGAGATAAACCGGTCATTGAAGATGCCCCCGATGCCACCGAGCTGGCTGTAGATAGAGGCGAAGTGCGGTTCGAGCATATCCACTTTGCCTACCGCCCGGACCGGCCGATCCTGCGGGATGTGAATTTCACCATCCCGGCCGGTCACAAGATTGCCGTGGTGGGAGCCAGTGGCGCCGGCAAGTCCACCCTCGCCCGCCTGCTGTTCCGCTTTTACGACGTCGATCAGGGCGCCATAAGGATCGACGGCCAGGACATTCGGCAGGTGACCCAGGACAGCCTGCGCTCGGCGATTGGTGTGGTGCCTCAGGATACGGTGCTGTTCAACGATACCCTTTACCAGAACCTGGCCTATGGCCGGCCGGAAGCCACGGAAGAAGAGGTGTACCGGGCAGCTCGAATGGCTCACCTGGAAGACTTTATCCACAGCTTGCCGGAGGGTTATGAAACCAAAGTCGGCGAACGGGGCCTCAAGCTCTCCGGTGGTGAAAAACAACGGGTGGCCATTGCCCGGGTGATCCTGAAGAACCCGCCGTTGCTGATCCTGGATGAGGCCACGTCCTCCCTCGATTCACTTTCGGAGCAGGCCATCCTTACGGCGCTCAAGGAAGTCAGCCAGAGGCGCACAACACTGGTGATTGCCCACAGGCTGTCGACTGTTATGGATGCGGACAGCATCCTTGTGATGGAGGGCGGAAAAATCGTGGAGAGCGGACACCATCAGGATTTGTTGGCCCGGAACGGGCACTACGCCCGGCTGTGGTTCCAGCAACACCAGTCTGATGGCGGGGATACCGAAATTCAGCCGGAATCCTGATCGTTGTAGTCAAACACGACCACTTGATTGCGGCCTTGAGCCTTGCCCCGGTACATCGCCTGGTCCGCACGTACCAGAATCTGGCTGGGTTTTTCGTCAGTCCGGTCGGAAATGGCAACGCCGCAGGTTATGGTGCCCCGCAGTTCATCAAAGCCAATGAACCGCAATTGTTCAACGGATCGGCGAAGGCGTTCTGCAAATTGCCTGGCACTGTTCTCGTCGCACTGAGGCAAGAGCACGGCAAACTCCTCGCCACCGATTCGCCCCAGCGTGTCGCCCGTACGCAGTTCATTTTTGATGCGGTGGGCAGTCTCCCTCAGGACAAGGTCACCAACGTGGTGCCCGTAATGATCATTCACTCTCTTGAACCAGTCAAAATCGAAGAGTACGACCGCATAGCCGGCGCCGTTCCGTTTCAGCCTCTCAAACTCCCAGGACAGCACCTCGGTGAAGCGACGCCGATTGGCTGCACCTGTGAGATCGTCAGTGGTTGATGTCTGTCGGAGCTCTTCTTCAAGCGTTTTCTGGGAGGTGATATCCAGGATCGCGCCGTGCCAGATGACCGTACCGTCCGGCTTGAATTCCGGTTTGGAACGGCCCAGAACCCAGCTGACCACGCCCTCGTTTATAACCCGATATTCACAGATCCAGTTTTCGCCGCTTTTCTTCGAGTGGTTAATGGTCTGTTCAACAAAGCCGCGGTCTTCTGGATGAATGGCCTGGAATACAATAGTCCCATCGGCGAGCGCCTGCTCAGGCGTCACGCCATAGACCCGTTCAATGCCGGCACTGGCATAGGGAAACGTCATGGTTCCGTCCGGTTTGATCTCGAACTGGAACACCACACCCGGCAAGAGCGACGCCATTTTTTCAAAACGCTGGATCGTTTGCTGTTGCTCAGCCTTGATTTGCTCCAGCCTCTGTTCGTACTGCTTGCTGCTGGAGATCTCTATGTGCGTTCCGGAAATCCACTCGGGCTCACCTTCAAGTGTCCGACTGACGAGGCGACCATAATCTCGGACCCAAACCCAATAGCCGTCGCGATGACGCATGCGGGCTTCACACTCGTAATACTCGGAGTCGCCGCGGAAATGAGCCGTTAACTTCTGCTCTGAGAGAGCCAGATCGTCCGGATGGGCGTGCTTCATCCAGGTGTCAATGGACACCGGTTGAAGTTCTTCCAGCGAATACCCGATGATTTCCGCCCAGCGCTCATTAAAAATCGTCTCCCCCGTCTGGACGTTCCATTCCCAGGTTCCGGCGCCGGTCCCTTCCAGAATGGTTTTTAGACGTGAGGCTTCGTCTTGCTGAAGATAAAAAGAATGAGAGGGCATTCCACGTACTGCATGTCAGAGAGTTCCCGGCGATCATATAAGAACATGTAGCTGGAGGCGATACCCATTAGTCAGTAGATTCCACAAGTGCGAGCGCCAAACCTGAGGCCCTGGAGACCTGCTGCGAGACGGCCTCCCTGAGCACCGGAATGTCCCCAACAATCAGGCTGAACCAGTTTCTGGCGCGGGTGATGCCGGTATAGACCAGCTCTTTTGTCAGGACCGGGCTCAAACGGTCCGGCAAGACCAGGCAGGTGTGGTTGAACTCCGAACCCTGGGATTTGTGCACCGTCATGGCGTACACGGTTTCCAGCTGCTGTAGACGACTGGGCGAGATCCAGCGAATACCGCCAGCGGTGTCGCTATCCGGAAACGCCACCCGCAGGGTATAGCGGGGCTCACCGGTGTCGGTCCGATCCCAGGGCACGTTGACGGCAATGCCAATGTCGCCGTTCATCAGGCCCAGGTTGTAGTCGTTGCCGGTAATCAGCACAGGCCGGCCCTCATACCAGCCCTCGGCCCGCGAAATCAGTTTTTCAGCCAGTAACTGCCTTGCGATCCGGTCGTTCAGGCCTTCCACGCCCCAGGGGCCCTTGCGCAGGGCACAGAGCACCTGGAAGTCACTGAAGGCTTCAAGGAGCTGCACCGCCATCGCATCCCAGTCTTCGCGGGGGCTGCTTTCGTTCAGGCCATGATTCTGCAAGCGTTCGAGGTAATGGCGGTAACCAACGGGTGGTGGCAGGCTTTGGCCATTCACTTGCCGGCCCTGCCCGGCATTTCGGAATGCCTCGGGTGAGCCGGTGATGGCATGTCGACACACCAGGTCCAGGGTGTCTTCCGTATCCCCACTTTTCGACCGGCTGTTAAGCAAAATGACATCGTCGAATTCTGCTTGCCGGATCTGGCGCAACATGGCGTTATCAAGCGCATTGGTATTCACAGCTTCGGCAAAGGCGCGGATACCGCTGTCCTCCCGGAACCGGTAGCTCTTGCGCAGCATGGCCACGGCCTGATCCATGGGTTGGCCGGTTTCGTCCACCAGTGACTCCGGTATCTCGCCTCCGGCCAAGGCGGCCAGCCACCGGGCAGTTTCCGGAGTGTAATGCGCCAGCAACGCCCGCTGGCACAGCTCCCCCAGTACCGCACCGGCGTCCACCGAGGCCAGCTGGTCCTTGTCGCCCAACAGGATCAGCTGGGCGTTGGCGGGCAGGGCATCAAACACCGACGCCATAAGATCCACGTCCACCATCGAGGCCTCGTCGATCACCAGGATATCCACCAGCAAAGGGTTGTCCCGGTTATGGCGGAATTTGCGGGTATCCGGCCGGCTGCCCAGTAACCGGTGCAGGGTAGTGACCCTGGTGGGGATATCATTCAGGTCCACGTTGCCCGGCAGTTCGGCAAGGGGTAACCGGCTCACCGCACCACCGATGGATTCGTTCAGTCGGGCTGCCGCCTTGCCGGTCGGGGCTGCCAGGCGGATCCGGTATTTCCGACCGGCCCGTTCGGGGGATTCCCCGGCGACGGCCTGCAGGGCCGCCAGCAGGTTGACCACGGTGGTGGTCTTGCCGGAGCCCGGCCCGCCGGTGATCACGGCGAAATGGTTGCGGGCCGCCAGGGCACAGGCCAGTTTCTGGTAATCCACCGGTTCTGACGACCGGAACAGCGTATCCAGAGCGAGAGACAGGGTGCGGGCCGGACCGGATTCCGGATCTGCCAGGGGTGATGGCAAAGCCAGGCGGTGCCGGATACCCGCCGCAATGCGTTGTTCGTAGCGCCAGAATCTGCGCAGATAGAGCCGGGTTCCGTTCAGCACCAGGGGTGTTGTATGTGAGCCATCACTTACGGCGCAGGCGCCTTCCAGTATGATCAAGCATTCCGGCAGCGTTACAAGTGCAAGCACGTCGGCGGGCTTGGGCCGGTCCGGCTCGCTGGTGCCGGAATCGGTGAGCGGCTCCTGGACCGACTCCTCTGGCGGCAGTGACAGGGTATGCCCGGCATCGGCCAGGAGATTGCCCAGATCGACGCAGACATGGCCACGCCCCACCTGATGGGAGACCAGTGCCGCCAGCAGCAGGAGCAGTGGGTCCGGGCGTTCGCCCTGCTCTTCCGAGAGCTCCCGGATCAGCCGGGCAAACCCCACATCCAGCGCGCGGATCCACTCCGCCTGCTGCCAGTGAACCAGCAGCGCCTCGGTTTTATCCGGGCTGGTGAGCAGATCGTTGATATCGATGCTGGCATCACCGGCTGCCGTCATGGTCGACGTTTCCGGGGCAGTGTCCTCGGCGAACAGATCAATCTGGTGGTCGGATTTTCCGGTGTGAGAACGGGAACGGCTCATGCAGCCACCTCCCCGGTTACGGACTCGCCATCAAACAGGGCATCCAGTTGTTCAATCAGGGTTCTGGGCGGTTTGTCGGTGAAGGCACCGCCGCTGCTGGAATCAATGCCTCGCAGGAACAGATACACCGCGCCGCCAATGTGTCGGTCGTAGTCGTAATCCGGCAAACGGGCTTTAAGCAGCCGGTGCAGGGCCAGCAGGTAGAGCACGTATTGCAGATCGTAGCGTTTATCCAGGATGGCGTTGCCCATTGCCTGATCGGTATAGGCGCTGTCGTCTTCGCCCAGGGTATTGGATTTGTAGTCCAGCACGTAATAGCGCCCGTTGTGTTCGAACACCAGATCGATAAACCCCTTGAGCATCCCGTTGAATCGGGTCTCCTCGACTCGGGGACGGTCCGCGCGATTCAGGGTGTGCACGGTTACCAGCTCGTCGAGTTTGCGGATACTGACGTTGCGGCTTTCAAACCAGAACTCCAGTTCCGGGCGCAGGGTGATCAGGTCCGCCAGGCAGACGGTTTCTGCACCGGCCCGGTCGAGGCTCAATGGTTTGCTGATCAATGCCAGCAACCAGCGCTCTAGCGGCTCCACCCATTCGTTCCAGCCACGAGTGCCGCAGCGCCGGGTCAGCTGCTCATGAAGTAGCGGCGGGTTATCCACAACCCGCTGAAACCCCTGCTGTGTGCACCATTCCAGCAATTCGTGCAGGAAGGTGCCGGGTCCGGCGCCTTTCGGAAAGTTATGCTGGTTGCGCTGGTTGGCCATTTGAGCCGGGTTTTCCTCTTCGTCCAAGGTACTTTCTTCCAGCAGGTTCTGGGTCTGGGCATCTTCCACCTCACCGGTAAACGCGATCCCGGTGCCGGTCATGCCGGTGTATTCGATGGAGGAGTAGCTGGCAATCCACCAGTCCTCTCTGGCCTCACGGGAAGAGACCATGGCCGGGCCAAGCGCTTCGGGCGCCGGTTCGTGGTAGTGCGTATCGTCCGGATCCGGTAACGGGGTTATCCGGATCTCTGCTCTGCCCTCTGCCAGTTTCCCCAGGCAATCGCTGATACGGCTTTGCCCTTCGCCGGCAATCAGGTAGCCCAGTCCGCTTTGCTGCCAGTTGTCCAGGGCCGCCGTGCCGACCCAGGTGGCGAAGCGGGCCCGGGTCAGGGCTACGTAGAACTTGCGGATATCCTCGCCGAGGCGCTCACGGTCAGCCCTGGCCACGTCGTCCGGCGACGGGTCGAATACCGTGACCAGCCTGCCCTGGTCATTGTGATAGCGCACGAAGGCCTGCTTTTCACTCTGGGCGCGAAAGGCCGTGCCAAAGGGCAGAAACACCAGCGGGTATTCCAGACCCTTGGACTTGTGCACGGTGATGACCTTCACCAGGCCGGCATCACTTTCCAGCCGCAGGGTACGGTGTTCATCTTCCTCGTCGGCTGCACGCAGAATCTGGGTGTAGTGGTGCACCAGGGCATGCTCGCCGTCCAGTTGCAGGCTGTCCTGCTGCAGCAACTCGGCAATGTGCAGAATGTCGGTCAACCGCCGTTCGCCGTCAGGGCGTTGCAGTAACCGGCCTGGCACCTCGAAATCCATCAGGAAGGTTCGCAGCATGGGCAGTACACCCTGCTTCTGCCATTGCTGCTGGTAACCAATAAAGCGCTCGATTTCCCGTTCCAGCACGAGCTCGTCGGTCAGCAGCTGATTCATGGCATGCCAGGACTGACCGAGGGTGGGTGTAGCCAGGGCCGCACGGATATAGGCCAGCTGCCGGGGCTCGGCAAATGCCCGAAGCCAGCAGAGCATTTCCTGTGATTCCCGTGAGGTCAGCACCGAATCGCGGTCTGACAGGTACACACTCTTGATACGCCGCTGGCCCAGGGCCTCCCGCACTGCGCTGGCCTCGTTGCGGTTGTTGACCAGTATCGCGATGTCTTTGGGGGCAACCGGCTCCAGATCCTCGGGATGATCGGGCCGCGCAAAACCGGCCTGCCCGGCCTGGCCCAGGGTCAGCAATTGGGCGATCTCACTGGCGCAGGTTTCCACCACATCGGCCGTGGCAGTGCCCTTGGCCATACCTTTCGGATTGCCATCCCTGTCCTCTTCCCCGGATTCATGGGTCCAGAACACCAGGCTGGGCTGCGCTTCCCCGTTAATCGCCCAGACTCGTTTGGTGCCATTGGCGTCCACACCCTGGAACGGCAGCGGTGACGTATCGCCCTTGCCGAACAGGAAGGCGCCGTCCCGGCTGTTCTGGTCACTGTGTTCAAAGACCCGGTTAACCGCCGCCACCATGGTTTTGGCGGAGCGGAAGTTTTTACCCAGTGTGTAGGTCTGCTCTTTCACACCCTGCCGGGCCTGCAGGTAGGTGTAGATATCGGCCCCCCGAAAGCCGTAGATGGCCTGCTTGGGATCCCCGATCATCAGCAGGCAGGTACCGGAATCGCCGCCAGCCACATCATAGATGCGGTCGAAGATCCGGTACTGCACCGGGTCGGTGTCCTGGAATTCGTCAATCAGAGCAACGGGAAACTGGCGACGGATCGTCGCGGCCAGCTGGTCGCCCCGGGGGCCGTGCAGCGCATCGTCCAGCCGGGTGAGCAGATCGTCAAAGCCCATTTCCGAGCGTTTCTGCTTTTCTGACTCCAGCCGCTCGGCAATCCAGTGGCTGGCGTGGCGCAGAATGTCGGATTTGGCGTTGGGCTGGTTCTGGCTGAAATCCAGCAGCGCTCCGATGGCATCAAAGGCCGGGTGATGAGGGGCAGGATCATCGCCCTTGAGAATCTTGTCGAGCCCTTCGGGCGTCTGATTCTTGAAGCCCGCGGCGCTATCGATCTTTTCGGGCAAAAGGTCGTCCGATTCCGCCCAGGCAACCAGCAAATCCCAGACCTTGATCATGGCATTCTTGCTGGCGCCATGGAGTCGCTTGCTCTTGTTCAGATCGCTCAGCAGCTCGATGACGTCATCGCGCCACTGGCTCCAGGGGTGGGCTTTCAGAGACTGTGACTGTTCCAGACGCCGGCGGACCACCTGATCGATGGCTTTATGAACGCTCTCCGGGGGTGTGCCCAGGCTCAGGGGATCGTCAATCAGATTGCGAACACCCTGGCGCAGGTCCCCGGGGGTTTTCCAGTGGCTCAGGGCCTCGTCCATCAGCGCCGGCGGCAGAGGATAGACAAAGGTGCGCCAGTAATCCCGGGCGACCTCGTCCAGCAATTCGCTCTGGTCGGTTTCGAGGGTGAGTTTGAACAGGCTGCCGCTGTCGAAGGCGTGCTCGCTGAGCATGCGGTTGCAGAAACTGTGGATGGTGGATACCGCCGCCTCATCCATCCATTCGGCGGCCAATAGCAGCTTCTTTCGGCATTCCGGCCAGCTGGCCGGATCCGGGTAGCTTTCATCCCGTAGCTGGTAGATCAGTGCCGTTTCCGCGGGTGGATTGGGCTCGTCGGGCGCGTCAGAAAATACCTCGGCGGCCTGGGTGAGCCGGGTGCGGATACGGTCACGCAGTTCCTTGGTGGCGGCCTCGGTAAAAGTGACCACCAGCAGGTTGGGAGGCAGCAGGTTCTGCAGAGGGCTGTCGGGCGACTGGCCGTGGCTAAGCACCAGGCGCACGTACAGAATGGCAATGGTAAAGGTTTTGCCGGTGCCGGCACTGGCCTCGATCAGGGCACTGCCGTTAAGGGCCAGTGCCAGGGGATCCAGGTTCGGATTCCGGTTGGTCATCTGCTCGGTCATTCCAGGCCTCCGATCTGATCTGCAGCCGATTTGTCCTGCTCGGCTTCCCAAACCGGCACGTAGAGCTGATGCAGCAGGGCTTCGAATTCACCGCTGGCCATCAGCAGCTCCGGTGTTTCAAAGGCCCCTCTCAGGTAACCCGTATCCCGCTCCAGAGCAATGGTATAGGCCTGCTGCGCCTCTGATATGGCTCGTTCATGGTCACCGACGTACTTTTTGCTGCCGTAGAAACTGGTGATCCAGGCAAAGCCGGCCTCGCAGTGAATGGGCAGCGCCCGGGTGGTGGCGTCCATCCACCCGCTGAGCACCGTTTCGAACAATGGTCTGGCCTGTTCCGGATGCAATGGAGCAAGGCGGAATTTCCGTCCCTCCTCCTTGCCCAGAACCAGGGTCTCAAAAGGTTGACCGCCGAGCTGGCCTGCCAGATGGATCAGCCAGTCCCGCATCAGATTGGCATAGCGTACTTTCTTGCTGGATCCTGAACCGGTCAGCAGGCTGGAACTCGCCACCACCAGCCGGCACAGCTCTCCCTGGGCATTGCAGCGCAGGTTGTCGATCAGATCCGCGATTTCCACCGAACCCAGGGCGCTTTCAAACCGGTAATCAAAGGGCAGCGGTTCAGCAACCGCTTCCGGCCAGTCAGCCAGTGCGTTCTGGTAACGCTCGAACAGATCGGGCAAGCGCCCCGCCAGCTCGGAACGCAGGCGGTGTTCGGTCACGCCCATACCCAGGTCGCCGCGTCGCGCCATGCGGTCCAGAGTTGCCTGCAACCTATCGTGCAGTTCCTCGTCGCTGCTGGCTTTCAATAGCCCGTCCTGGATCAGCTCGTTGTCCAGGCGCCAGCGGTCCAGGCCGTCCAGCTCGAAATTTTCGTTGTCGGTGTCGTCGTCTTCAACATCCTCGAAGCGCACCTGCAGCCGGCGCTGGTAAAAGGTGTCGATGGGCTTTTTCAGGAAAGCCGCCAGATCGTTCAGACTGATGGGCTCTTCGGGTGCCTGGTAAGGTAGTGCCGACTGTGTCTGCGCGGCAGCCTCACCACCATGGGCACTGCGCCATTCCCGCTCGTAGGTGAATAACCGGCGTGCCTCCAACACCTCGGCCAGGGGACGGGGCGAACTGTTTTCCCCCTTTCCACCCGCCTCCAGCCCGTTGGCTTTCGGGAAATAGCTCCGGCTGAACGGCTGCAACGGGTGTTGGGTCGTCAGTGCCTCGATGACCTTGGTTTCGGGTTGCCCAGACACAGACCAGAGACTGTCCAGATGATCCTGAAGCTGCCCCACCAGAACCGACGGCGGCCGTTCCGAATCATCCTTGATGCTGCGGCCTACCCAGCTGATGTAAAGCTGCTCCCGGGCGGATAACAGGGCTTCCAGGAACAGGTAGCGATCGTCTTCCCGGCGGGAGCGGTCCCCCGGGCGGTAATCCTGGGCCATGAGATCGAAATCCACCGGCGGCCGGGAGCGGGGATAGTCGCCGTCGTTCATGCCCAGCAGGCACACTTTCCGGAAGGGTATGGCACGCATGGGCATCAGGGTGGCGAAATTGACCTTGCCGGCCAGGAAACGCTGGTTCAGGCCGCCTTCATCCAGCCCCTCCAGCAGCACATCCTTGACGATGTTCAGGGGCAGGGTCTGGTCCTCAAGGCCTGCTGCCAGGGCGTCTTCCAGCCACTGCTCCAACTGGCGGCGGAAACGGTTCAGCAGCAACAGGTCGCTGCCTTCGACCTTGTGGAAGAACTGCCCGAGCATCTCTGAAAACAGACGTTCCCATTCGCCCGGTGTGCGATGGGTCTGAAGCGCCTGCCAGAGGGTTTCCAGCTGATGCACAAAGTCGTTCAGGCGGCCGGCAAGACTGGCCTGCAGACCGCCGATCTCGCCGAAGGGTTCCACACCGGCCCAGGGCTCATCGTCGCCCATACCATAGCCCAGCAGCATTGAGCGCAGCCCGGATTGCCAGGTGTTGCGCTCCAGCTCGGAGGGCAGGTCCAGGCTTTCCCGGTGCTGGCCGTGCAGACCCCAGCGGATATTGGCGCCCTCGACCCAGCGACGAGCCAGGGGGATCTCGTCTTCATTGATTCCGAAACGGTCCCGTATGCCAGGTACTTCCAGCAGGCTGATGATCTCACTCACCGAAAAACGGCTGCGGGGCAGTGACATCAGGGTTTCCAGGGCAATCAGCACCGGCTCGTGGTGGCGCTGGCCCTGGTCGGAAATGGTGAAGGGAATGTGGCGTTTCTGGCCCGGCTGGTAGCGGCCGAATACGGCCTGGATGTGGGGCGCGTACACGTTGATATCGGGCACCATCACGATGACGTCCCGGGGCCGCAGCGTGGGATCGACGTTGAAGGCGGCGAGAAGCTGATCGTGCAGAATTTCCACTTCCCGCTGGGGGCTGTGGGCCTGGTGGAACGCCAGGGAATGATCCCGCTGCATATCCAGTTGTCGTTGTTGCTGGCGGATTTCCCGGAGGGGCGTCAGGTTGTGGATATCGTTCTGCAGCTGATGCAGCAGGCGCGGTGCTTCCGGGTTGCCATGGTCCGAGAAAATATCAATTTTCTGGTCCGGGGTCTGGAAGCTGCCCCGGTACTGATCCGGGTTGTCGAACTCGTCCAGCAGCCGGATGTAGTCCCGGCCCTGCTTGCCCCAGGCGGCCAGCAGCGGATTGGCGTGCTGGTGCAGCTGGTCCGGATCCTCAATGGCGGAAAGTGCCGGATGGGTCCTGCCACGTTTGCGTTCGGCGGTGAGTAGTTCCCGGTCGCTGATGATGTCGGCCCAGTAGAACTGGCAGGGGTTGTGAACACACAGCACCACCTGACTGAACCGGCTCAGGACGTACAGGGCTTCCAGAGCTTGCCGTGGCAGCGACGAGACGCCAAACACCACGATCCGGGTTGGCAGCCGGGACGGGTTGGCCGGCGCCTGAAGTCGCTGGCCCTGTTCCATGAACCGGGTATGGATCTGGGAGCGGCTGGTATGAGCGTCTGCGCCCACATCCTCAACCAGCCGGCGCCAGAGCAGGGGCTGCCAGCGGGTTTCCGCATCCAACGACTTTTCCTCGGCCCGGGCCGTGATAATCACGTCCTTGCCCTGCTCCCAGGCAGCCAGCCAGTCGGCCCGGAACACCTGGTACTGATCAAACAGATCGGCCACCTTTTCGGCCAGCTGGAAATTGCGCAGGTCCGGATCGTTACCTTCCAGAAACCGGGCGAGCGGTGTAAAGGCCTCGTCCTGCCCCACCAGACGTGGCAATAACCGGTACAGCCGCCACACCAGCCGCCGTTTGTCGAAGGGCGACTGTTCCGGTACCTCACCGTCCGGAAGCACGGCCCGGTAGGCTTGCCAGATAAACCGGGCCGGGAACAGGAAATCCATACCGGCGGCAATCCCAAGGCCGCCCTCAAGGCCATCTTCGGTGCGCTTCTCCGCCAGCGCCAGCTTTAGCCACTGGGCAATACCGTTGCTCTGCACCAGGAAGGTCTCGCTCTCCAGTGGCGGCATGGGGTTGTGCCCACAGATGTAGACAACGGCCCGGCGCAAGTCTTCCAGATGGTTGGCGTGGATTGCGTGAAACCCGGGTTCGATCCTGGCGCGTTGCTCGGTGGGCTCGGTGGAGAGTGCGGCCATGAATTTCCTTGTCTGGTGTGCAGTTCAATCCTGTTGCTACAGGTTACCGTATGTGACCACAGATGCGGACTGTCTGAAACGTCTGATCTCCAAAAATCATAACGGCCCGTCGCGACAAACGGTGTCGTGAATTATCGGCAAAAGGGAGAAGCACTATGTGGACACTGATCACTGGCGCGGGGTCGGGCATTGGGCGGGCCCTGGCCCTGGAACTTGCTGCTCAAGGCCACGACCTGATCCTTGCAGGTCGCACCGTGTCGAAGCTGGAGGAGGTCGCGACAAAGCTCCGCGTGGAGGCGCCCGACCGTGAAGTGATGACGCTGGAAGTGGACCTTGCGGATCCCGAAAGCACCCGCAATCTGGCTCAACAGCTAAGTGATGCCGTCGATCATCTCTCAGCGTTCGTGTATTGCGCTGGCGTGGGTGAGCCGGCTGCGGATTTTGCCAGCCTTGGGCTCATCGATTTCCAGGAAGCCCTGGCCGTGAACGTGTCCGCGCCCATGCTGCTCACCCAATCGTTGTTACCGATACTCAAAGGGGGTGAACCCTCGTCGCGAATCGTGATGATTGGTGCGGGTATGGACAAGCATGCGCAACCCGGAACGGGCAGCTACGGGATCAGCAAGATGGCGCTGCGTCGGCTGGTGCGTCAGATGTCCGTTGAGTTCGACACCATGTCGGACGGGCCGGTTGTCAGCCTCTTTCAGCCGGGGCTGGTGGATACGCCGGGTATTCGAAGCCATATCGACAAGGCGGGCAAGTTAGATCTGCCCCACGCGGAGTGGCTGGCCAATCGTCTGACGTCGGGGGATTGCCTGAGTGCCGAACAGGCCGCCAGTGCCATCGTGTTTACGCTCAATCAGATACCGGAGAGCGATTTTCACGGGGCCGTTTTCAACGGCGCCGATCTGGTGGATTCGCTCTCATTCGCTGGAAGCTAGGGGAACGTCAAGCGGGCCCTAGAGAGGGACCCGCATGGTTTCGGAGCCGCTGTCAGGCATACCAATCATTTCATCGGTTCCAGTCGGCGGAATCACCTCGGTGCGCTCGACCTCGTATTCGTGGAAATGTTCTCGCACGGCACAGGCGCCGGTGAACATGACTGGCTTGTCGTAGGGGTCCGTCAGAACGTAGCCCTGACCCTCCAGATAGAACCGCGCCATATAATAGCGTCCTTCCATCGAGACAATCTCCAACAGAGAAATCGTGTCGTGCTTGTGTTTTTTCAGTTCGCCAGTGTCCATGTGCATGGGAAGTCTCCCGCAGGTTTGTTGTCGTAAGGAAGGGTACGAACCGCTTTCCGTTACAGGTCATAAAGCGAGCAACTATGAGCAGGATTGATTTGGTGAAAGCCGCCGTGGACGAGCAGTTGAATGACAGCTACGACCTGCTGGCCATGCGGATGCTGTTCCCCCCGGACCACGTGGAAGTGAAAATTGATCAGGAAATCAAAGATCTGTACGTGTATCCGGAAAGGCTCGATACCGGGTATCGCGACGAATGGCGAGCCATTGCTACCCGGGCCCTGTTCCGGAACGCCTTTGGCGATCACTGGCGGCCTGATGAGGAGAATCTGGAGCGCTACCTGGATTTTCTGAGGGATGAGGCCATTCCCCGCTGTGTTCACGATAATATCGAACTGTTTCGTATGCTCGGCGAGGTCCTTTCAATCGCGAGGTCTGACAACGCCATTGCCTTCCCGGATCCAAAGCGTCGGGCCCTGATGAAGATCATCTGGCCGGAGAAGGCGCGTCGGTGAGAGTAAGCTGGCTGGCGGAACGCGAATCCGGAGCCCTGATCCGACCGTATTGTTTAAAAGATGAACAATAGAGAGGTGCCATCATGGGTCACCAACACATCGTTTCCGGAAAGTGGCTGATTCCCGTGCTTCTGGCTTTCATTGGCTTCGCGGTTCTCGGGTCCCCACAGTCTGTGGCCAGTGACAAAGACGCAGAAATCCGCGACACCATCCTGCGCCAGATCGAAGCGTTTGCGAACAACTACGAGGAGCAGGCCTGGGCCCACGCCTCCGAGGGTATCAAGCGTCGATTCGGGTCGTCACAGGTGTTTGTCGATATGGTTCGTGAAGCCTACCCGGCGGTGCACAACGCCACGGCCATCGAGTTTACCCAGCGCGTGCCCCACGGCGCCTTTGAAATCCAGGTGGTGCGGTTGCAGGGGCCGGAGGGCAAGCGATGGGACGCCTATTACCGGATGGTGCTCACTGAAGGGGTCTGGAAGGTGGCCGGCGTGAGACTCCAGCCGGCCGAGCTGGGCATTTAACGGTATCAAACCAGATGGCGCCCACCATCCAGGGGCAGGGTGCGGCCCGTGATATAGGGGTTGTCCAGCAGAAACTGAAGCGTGGCGACAGCGACCTCAGCCCCCGGTTCTATTCCCATAAGCGACTTCTTCAGGGTTTTCTCCCGATACGCCTGGCTATCGCCCTGGTTGAACATGATCAGGGACGGCGCCACGGCGTTCACCTTGACCCTGGGCGCCAGTAGACGGGCGAACGACAGGGTCAGGTTAGTCAGGGCTGCCTTGCTGGCGGAATAGGCGATATGCTTCGCGCTGCCCTTCTCCACCACGTAGTCGGTCATGTGGATAATGTCGGTTGTCGAACCCTCCTGCTCCAGCATCGACCGGCACGCGAGGTTTATCCGGTAAGGTGTCATCACGTGAATCTGCATCATGGCGTTCATCACGTCTGCCGGGTCGGAGTCTTCGCTCTCTGGTATCCAGTCCGAGGCATTGTGGATAATGGCACGTAGCGTGTCCGTCCGGGATTTCAGGGCCTGGATGAAGTCATCAATGCCCGCATTCGTGGCAAAATCCGCATGGAGACACACTGCTCCCGCCTTCTGCAGCGCGTCGATGGCCGGTCGATAGGTTCGGTAGGTGACGATGATGGGCTGGCCGCGGTCAAGACAGGCTCTGGCAAAGGCCAGACCAATGCGTTGGCCGGCGCCGGTAATCAGGATGGGTGCGGTCATGGTGTTCTCCTGTAATCAGTGTCTTACCTACGTTAATGTCATGCCGACGGCTCAACGTGGTAGCGTCACTTTCCCGAACCATCCTGAAGGAAGATCAACCTGGCCATGTCACCGGCGAAGCGACAGAGCACACAACTGGCCACTGCGGATCTCGATAATCCGCTCTATTACCTCGAGAACATGGAAACCGTCCTTGGCTGGGTCCAGAGCCATCACGGTGACTTGCTGACAGCAGAAGAGCTGGATCGACTGGCCAGTTTCCATACCCTTTCAATGCCGGCCCGGGCATTGCTGACCCGAATGGTGATGCGCACGGGCGATCTCTTCCGGTCGGACAAGCTCAAGTATCCGGAGCTCGGCGTACCAGAGGCCCGTGCCCTCGACGAAATCATGGAGGCAGGCTGGTTGGATACCGATCCCCTGCTCAGCCTGGATGAACTGTTCAGATTGTTCACGCTTGGAGAACTGCGTCCGGCCATGGAACCGCTTTTAAAGGCGGCCGGAGAGCCCGCCAACCTGCCCAAAGGCCGGATGCGCGACGCCCTGCTTCTGCGATTTCCCGACCCTCTGATCGTCGCCGACTGGCTCGGTCAGCACGCCAGGCCGGTTGTCAGGCTCAAGACCATGGCGTTGTTTGACCGGGTGCGCCTGATGTTTTTTGGCAATCTTCGCCAGAGCTGGTCGGATTTTGTGCTGGTGGAACTGGGCCATCAGCAGTATGAGCCGGTCACTTTCACACCGGATTCCCGGGCCTTCCAGCAGCGTTCCGAGGTCGACCTGTATCTCGCAATGCACCAGTGCCGGGAATGGCTGGATCAGGGCGTACCCGCCCACGAGGTTTGGCAGGCGGTTCCTTCGCCCTCGAATAACGCCTGGCTGACCAGCCGTCGCGACCGGCTGTTGCTGGAACTGGGCCGGCAGGCGGAGCGCCAGGGGGAGCGGGAGCTGGCTTTAGAGGCCTTCGCCAGCAGCGGCCATCGGGAAGCGCGGCTGAAACGGCTCCGGTTGCTGGAGCGGATGAAGCGTCACCGGGAAGCCTGGGCCATTGCCTCCGAGTGGCAGAACCAGGAACTGAGCGATGCAGAAGCCCAGGGTCTGACGCGGATTCTCAAGCGGCTTGCGAGCCGGCTAGGCGAGATACCGCCACCGCCTCCGGAGCAGCCGCTCATCCGGGAGATCACCCTGACCCTGCCGAAGCCCGAGGTCGGGTCGGTCGAATACGCCGTTCGGGACTACCTGTATCGGGACGAGGCGCCCGTGCTTTATGTGGAGAATACCCTGATCAACGGCCTGTTTGGCCTGCTCTGCTGGCAAACCATTTTCGAGCCGGTGCCGGGGGCCTTTTTCCATCCCTTCCATGTGGGCCCGGCGGACCTGACCCGGGAAGATTTCGTCAGCCGTCGGAAGGGATCGTTCGAGCAATGCTTTGCGCGGCTGGCGGATGGCAGTTATCGGGAGCGGATACTGGCGAATTACCGGGCCAAACAGGGCACCACCAATCCGTTCGTCATCTGGCCGGTCATCACCGAGGAACTGCTGAGCCTGGCGCTGGACTGTCTGCCACCGGCGGATCTGGAACGCCTGTTCCGTCGCCTGCTGTTGAATATCCGGGAGCATCGTAGCGGCTTTCCTGATCTGATCCGGTTTCTCCCCAATGCGGCTGAGCCTGACAAGCGTTATGAAATGATCGAAGTGAAGGGGCCGGGTGACCGTTTGCAGGACCACCAGATCCGTTGGCTCGAGTTCTTTGCGGTTGAAGGCATCCCCGCCAGTGTTTGTTACGTGCGATGGCAGGCGAGCGAGGCGATGGAATGACGGTGACAGTTGCCGTCCGGACTCTGTGCGAGTTTGCCGCGCGTAAGGGCGACCTGGACTTCCGCTATACCCCGGCACCCAGTGCCGAGGAGGGCATTGCTGGCCATCAGGCAATCCAGTCCCGGCGCGGCTACGGCTATAAAAGCGAGCATTTACTGACCGGTGAATGTATGGGGTTATTGCTTTCCGGCCGCGCCGATATCTATAACCCCCACCGAGGCCGGCTGGAAGAGATCAAAACCCATCGGGGCGACCTGTCCCGAATCCGTGAGCATCAGCGGGCACTCCATCGCGCTCAGCTGAGAGCCTATGGCGCGCTGTTGTGCCGGCAGGAAAACCGGAAAACCCTGGAGCTGGCACTGATCTATTACGACACTGGAAGAGACAAGGAAACGCCAGTGGTGGAGACCGCCAGTGCCAAAGAGCTCTGGCAGGAACTGGAAACCCTGTGTAGTCATTACAAGGCCTGGGCTGAGCAGGAAGAACATCACCGCGAGCAGCGCAATGTCCTGCTTTCAGGCCTTAGATTCCCCTTCCCCGCATTTCGCCCCCGGCAGCGCCAGCTGGCGGAGACGGTGTACAAAAACTCGGTAAAGTCCGGCACCCTTTTGCTGGAAGCCCCCACAGGCCTGGGCAAGACCCTCGGCACCCTGTTCCCGGCGTTGATGGCGATGCCAGCAGCCGGCCAGGACCGCCTGTTCTACCTCACCTGTCGCAATACCGCCCGTCAGCTGGCCATGGATGCGGTAGCCCGCCTGCGTTCGGCTCAAGCTGCCCAGCATTGGCCACTGCGAACATTGGAACTGGTCTCGAAAGACGACGCCTGCGAGCACCCGGACAAGGCCTGTCATGGCGATTCCTGCCCCCTGGCTAAAGGGTTTTTCGACCGGCTTCCTGACGCCCGGGCGGAAGCCGCCCAGAGCGAAGGCACGCTGGATCAGCACACTCTGGCGAAGATCGCCGCCGGTCACGATATTTGCCCCTACTTTCTGGCCCAGGAAATGGCCCGGTGGAGCGATGTGGTGATCGGGGATGTGAACCGGCTGTTCGATCAATCCGCCCTGCTCCACGGTTTGATTCGCCAGAACAGCTGGAAGGCCAGCGTGCTGGTGGATGAGGCCCATAACCTGGTGGACCGTGGCCGGGGTATGTATTCGGTTCGGCTGGATCAGCAGCGCTTACTGAGGATCAAAAAAACCGCACCGAAGCCGCTGAAATCCGCCATCGATCGCACCGCCCGCGCCTGGCAGAGCCTGATCCGGGATTACCAGGCTGATACAGAAAGCCCGGAGTTTCTGGAGACACTGCCGACGCAATTGCTGGGTGCCCTGCAGGCCATGGTCTCGAATCTGACCGATTACCTGGCCGATAATCCCCCGGATCTGGCCCTGCAGGAGCTGTTGTTTGAAAGCGTCGCCTTCATGAAGCTGGCGGACTCCTTTGGTGATCATTCCCTGTGTGAGTTCCAGCGCGCCGGTCGGGGGCGGGCCAGCCTGACCATCCAGAACCTCATTCCGGCGGATTTCCTGAGGGAAAGGTTCGAGGCGGCGCATTCGGTTCTGCTGTTTTCCGCCACCCTGAGCCCCGGTGTTTACTTCCGGGATTTGCTGGGGTTACCCGAGGATTCCCGTTTTACCTCCTTGCCCAGCCCGTTCAGCGCCGACCAGCTGCAGGTGCAGTTCACGCCTGGTATCAGCACCCGCCAGGCTCACAGGGAGGCATCACTCAAACCGATTGCCGACCTGATCGCCCGCCAGTTCCGTGAGCGGCCCGGGCATTACCTGGCGTTTTTCAGCAGCTTCAAATACGCGAAGCAGGCCAGCGACGCGTTGGCGGAGCATGCGCCGGATATACCCCAGCGAGCTCAGCAACCGGGCATGTCGCCTCAGCATCGAGCAGACTTTCTGGCCGGTTTCCGGAACCCGGAGGGCAGTGTGGCGTTTGCGGTGTTGGGCGGGGTGTTCAGTGAAGGCATTGATCTGCCCGGCGATCAGTTGATCGGTGCCTTTGTGGCCACCCTGGGCTTGCCGCCGTTCGATGCCTGGCATGAAATCCTGAAGGGTCGCCTCGAAAAACGCTTCGGCGCCGGCTATGACTACACCTATCTGATTCCGGGGCTGCAGAAAGTGGCCCAGGCGGCGGGGCGGGTGATTCGCACCCCGGAAGACCGGGGGGTGATCTGGCTCATTGATGACCGGTTTCTGCAGCCGGCCATCAGCAGGTTTTTTCCGCGCTGGTGGTTTGCACAGGGCGACTCTGCCGATCCGCGGCCCGAGTCTTCAGAGACCGGTTAATCACTATGGTGTCTACAGGGCCTTCCTGTGCAATAGCCGACAGTGCCTGCTCAAGTGTCGCATTGGCGATGGCCTCATGATCCTGGGGCAGAGAGTTGACCGCCAGTGGAAGAAAGTCCAGCAGCCGGTCATCGCCGAAGGTCGCTATTTTCAGAGCCTTCGGAAGCGGGTCCGGCTGATCGAGCAGAACATCCAGAACCCCTTGAAGCAGTGTGAAAGAGGCTGTAACCAAGGCATCCGGCAAGCCATGGTCAGTCAGGATCCGACGCATCATTGCGGCACCGGAGGCGCGATCGTAGTGGAGGCCACTTTCTACCAGCGGGGCAATGCCGGCCTCATTTGCGGCCGCCATAAAACCTTCCCGGCGCTCCCGGGTCATGGCGATCTCCGGCACGGCATCCAGCCAGGCGATACTGCCGGTTTCTCCTTCCAGCACAGAACGGGTCAGGATCTCGGCTGCTGAGCGGTTGTCGCTGACTACACATCGAATCTGATCCGGAGACTGGGCGCGATCAACAGCAATCACCGGTAGACCTTCTTTTTGCAGTTGGGGATAAAAGGGGTCGTCCAGGGACAGAGCACTGGCAACAATCAGGGCGTCGCAGCGCCTTGCTTTCAGTGCTCGGGCCAGGGATTTTTCGGTCTCGGGGTCGTCATCAGAGCCGGCAATCAGGAGCTGATAGCCTCTCGCCCTCGCGCCCTGTTCAAGCAATTTGGCCAGGCGGGCATAACTGGTGTTCTCGAGATCTGGCAGAATAAATCCGAGGGTCCGGCTGGCCCCACCCCGTAGCGCTGCCGCCTGGGTATCTACCTGAAAGTTGTGCTTATGAGCCACCGTAAGCACTTTTTCGATGGTGTCCTGTTTGATGCGCCGTGCAGCCCCCTGACCATTAATGACATAGCTGGCCGTGGTTCTTGAAACGCCGGCAAGCCGGGCAAGTTCTGCAAGGGTCATGGACGACAGCTCCGATTAAAAGATTGCTTGATTTCTGATCATATCTGTTTCACCATCGATTTTAAGCATGCTGACACGATTCAGCAAACAAAAACTGATACGCAGTATCAAAACAAAAAGCGAGGCAACCTCATGCTGACGCTAACTGCCAATGACGTTCGATTGGGTGCCACTGCCTCTGACTGGCAGGACGCACTGCAACAGGCTGCTCGAGACCTTGAGCGCGCTGGCCGGACTTGCCCGGAATACCTGGCTGGAATGAACGCCCGTGAACAACAGTCTTCCACGGTATTGGGCAACGGCATCGCCATTCCCCACGGTACACCGGAAAGCCGGGATGCCGTCCTTGAAACCGGTGTTCGCATTCTTCAATTCCCCGAGGGGGTCACCTGGCACGATGGTGCGCGGGTAAATGTACTGGTGGCCATCGCTGCACAGTCCGACGAGCACCTGGATATTCTCCGACATTTGACCCGGGTACTGGATAAGCCAGGACTGGCTGAGAAGCTTGGCCATGCTACGGATGCCGCGGAACTGGTTGCCTTGCTTTCCAAAGCTCCGGCCGTTGCCAAATGCGACAGCGAGACGCTCTGTCTGGGAATAGATGCCTCCACACCGAACGAACTGGCCTTGATTGCAGCTGCACGTCTGCAGAGTTTGCGGTGCGTCGACACGGATTTTCTGGCCAGCATTGTCGGCCAACCGCCGGTGGACCTTGGTCAGGGCTTCTGGCTGACCCACCACACTGTTGGCGCCAGGCGCCCGACCCTTTCATTGGCAACACCAAAGCGTGCAACTGCGGAGCTGCGTGGGGTGTTCTGTCTGGCCGGACCCGGTGATGAGTGCCATGACCTGCTGGAGCGCATCGATACTTTCCTGGCTGGTGATGAACCTATTCTGGGCCTGAGTGCTGAGGCTTTGTTGGCAAGGCTTTCCGGCGAGGCGGCCGACGCAGTGACGGCTAAAGTCACCCTGTTGAATACCCATGGCCTACACGCGCGACCCGCCAAGCAACTCGTCCACGAGGCGCGTCGCCACAATGCCAGTATTCGGTTGCGCCTGTTGGAAGGCGAAGGTGCCGCAGTATCCGCTACCAGCCTGACTCGGGTGATCGGCCTGGGCGCCCGCAGGGGTCAGACGTTGCTGCTTTCGGCGACTGGGGATGACGCAAGCCAGGCCATTCAGTCTCTGACCAGCGCCATTGAAGGCGGCCTGGGTGAAAAAGTTTCTCCATTGCGGTCTGCGGATCCGCAAACCAAGGTGCCTGAAGCCGAACAGGCTCCCGCACTGACGGATGATCAGCCGGTAAAAGCGGTTGCCGCATCTCCCGGACTGGCCCTGGCACCGGCTTTCGTCATGCGACAGCCGACCCTTGAATATCCGCAATTCGCAGAAGATAGCGAACAACAGATCCAGCGCCTCAACCAGGCCGTCGATAGTGCTGACGGTCAGCTTCGAACCCTGATCCGTCAGGCGGAAGGCGGCGAAGCCGCGCCTATTCTCTCGGTTCACGTGGAAATGCTTCAGGACGAAGATCTCTACCAGGCTACGTTGGAAGCGATCAACGAAGGGGCGTCCGCCGAGGCAGGCTGGTGGAAAGCCATAGATACCGCGGCCAGGGCCCAGGAAGCGCTGGCGGACCGTTTGCTGGCCGAACGTGCCGCGGATCTGCGGGATGTCGGGCGCCGGGTCCTGTCCAACCTCTGTGGCGTGGCCATGCCGACGCCGCCGGACACTCCTTATATCCTGGTGGCTGACGATCTCGGGCCATCGGATGTGGCTCGGCTGGATACCACCAGGGTGCGTGGCCTCGTCACAGCCCGCGGGGGAGCGACGTCCCACAGTGCGATTTTGGCCCGAGCCCTGGGGCTGCCTGCGGTCGTGGGTGCCGGTGAGCGAATACTGACAATCCTGAATGGCTCCGATCTGGTGGTGGATGGCGAACGGGGTTGCCTGGTGCCGAACCCCGGGGCCGAACGCTGCGAGAAGATCCGTCGCCGTCTGCAACAACTGGACGCGTTGCAGGCCGAAGCTCATGAGAACCGCAATCAGCCTGCTACCACCGTAGATGGCCATACCATCGAAGTCTGCGCCAATCTCGGCAACACCGCCCACACCCCGGATGCTGTTGAACGGGGCGCCGACGGTGTTGGCCTACTTCGAACCGAGTTCATTTTCATGGCCCATCCGGAAGCGCCGGATCTGGCCACTCAAGTCACTGAATATCAGCACGCGTTCGATGCCCTGAACGGTTTGCCCCTGGTAGCCCGGACCCTGGATGTGGGTGGCGACAAGCCGCTGGATTACTGGCCGTTACCCCAGGAAGACAACCCGTTTCTGGGCATGCGTGGCATCCGCTTGTCACTGACCCGCCCGGACATCCTGGAAACCCAGGTCAGGGCCCTGCTGACTGCGGCAGGTGATCGCCCCCTTCGCATCATGTTCCCCATGGTGAAGGATCTCGAGGAGTTCCGGGCAGCCAGGGCCATTGTTACAAAAGTCCAGAGCGAGGTTTCGGCCAGTAATGTTCAGGTCGGCGTGATGATTGAAGTGCCCTCCTGTGCCTTGCTGGCTTCGACCCTGGCGCCGGAAGTGGATTTCTTCTCGATAGGTACCAATGACCTGACCCAGTACACACTGGCCATCGACCGCGGCCACGGGCAGCTCTCTGCGGAATCGGATGGACTGCACCCCTCGGTATTGCGGCTGATCCGGATGACCGTGGAAGCTGCCCATGCCCACAACCGTTGGGTCGGGGTGTGCGGGGAGCTGGCCTCAGATCCCCAGGCGATTCCGGTTCTGGTCGGGCTGGATGTCGACGAGCTGTCTGTGACCAGTCGTCGTGTGCCCCTGGTGAAGGCCTGTATTCGCGGTCTGAACCTTGAAAACGCCCGACAACAGGCTGAAAAGGCGCTGTCTCTGGCGACGGCGTCCGAGGTACGTGATGCCCTGGAGGCCTGGTGATGGCCCGTATCCTGACAATCACCCTGAATCCGGCTCTCGATCTGAGTGTTGAAACGGCGCCCCTCGCTCTCGGAGAGGTAAATCGCACAGGTCATACCCTGATGGAGCCGGCCGGAAAAGGCATCAATGTGGCTCGGGTGCTCGCGCGTCTGGGCCATTCGGTCACCGTTGCAGGCCTGTTGGGCGACGCCAATGCCGCGCCCTTTGAACGTCTGTTTGAGGCAGAGGGCCTGCAGGACAGTTTTGTACGCGTTCCCGGCCAGAACCGAATCAACATCAAGATTGCTGAGGCTGGCGGCCGGGTAACCGATCTGAATGGCCCCGGTTTCCGGGTCCCGGATGACGCAGTTCAGCGCCTTCAACTCCGCCTTAAATCCCTGCTGCCGGAATGCGACGCGGTGGTCATCGGAGGCAGTTTGCCAGATGGCTTTCCGCCTTCTGGATTGGCAAACCTTGTCGAGCAAGCTTCCCAAGCAGACAAACCGGTATGGCTGGATACCAGTGGCGAGGGTCTCAAGGCCGGCATCAAAGCTGGCCCCTTTGCCATCAAACCCAACACGGATGAGCTGTCTGACTGGGCCGGCACACCCCTGAAGGATTTGGCCTCAGTGGCAGCTACGGTTGACGGCATCCGTGCCGGCGGCGTGTCCCACGTGGTGGTATCCATGGGCGCGGATGGCGTGTTCTGGTCGTCAACGGCCGGCACCTTGAGATCGCAGGTACCTCCGGTCTCGGTGGTCAGCACCGTGTGCGCCGGCGATACGCTGCTGGCGGGCATGCTTCACGGTGTGCTTCTGGGCCAGCCCGACGAGGCAATATTGAAGTTTGCCACCGCTTTGTCTGCCGAATGCGTGCAACACATTGGCGTCGGAGACCCCGAGGCCCCGGACTTTCCCTCCCTTCTCCAACAAACCCGGGTGCAGCCGTGGCCCGCGGAAAACAACACCGGAGAGATACGGTTATGAATCTGATCATTGTGACTGCCTGCCCCCAGGGCGTGGCGACTCGTTTTCTGGCTGCCCGGGCCCTTGAGCGTGCGGCGAACCGGCGCGGCTGGTCTGTTACCACTGATACTCGAGGCCCGGATGGTAAAGCCGACAACAAGCCCAGCGAAGAGGCTATCCGACAGGCCGATCTTGTTATTGCCGCGGTCGGTGTCCCGGTAGATCTGGACGCCTATGCAGGCAAGCGGCTGCTGCAGATTCCGGTCACCGCGGCCCTGCCAGACCCGGACGCCATCCTCACCCGGGCGCAGGCGGAGGCCACACCCTGGGACCCGGCAATGGCCAGTCAGGAATCTATCGCAACCAGTCCCGGTGTCGGCAGTGGCTCTGCCGGTAAGCGGATCGTTGCCGTTACTGCCTGTCCCACTGGCGTCGCCCATACCTTTATGGCGGCGGAGGCACTGACCGCTGCCGCGGAATCCGCGGGCCACAAGATCCGGGTGGAAACCCAGGGCTCAGTTGGCGCGCAGGATCCTCTAACTGCCGAAGAAATTGCTGCTGCCGACGTGGTGATCCTGGCCTGTGACATCGAGGTGGACCCAGGACGCTTTGCCGGCAAGCGGGTATGGCGGACCTCGACCGGTGCGGCCCTGAAAAAATCAGCCGATACCGTCCGTGATGCACTGGCCGAGGCCGTGGTTTTTGAAGGCGGCCAGCAGAAAGCTACCAGTGGTGCCGGAGGCGGCGAAAAGCGAGGGCCCTACAAGCACCTGCTCACCGGCGTGTCCTTCATGTTGCCCATGGTGGTTGCTGGCGGTTTGCTGATCGCACTGTCCTTCGTGTTCGGGATTGAAGCGTTTCAGGAGGAAGGCACGCTGGCCGCTGCCCTGATGCAGATTGGTGGCGGCACGGCGTTCAAGCTGATGATTCCATTACTGGCTGGTTACATCGCCTGGTCGATTGCCGACCGTCCCGGTCTGGCCCCGGGCATGATCGGTGGGTTTCTGGCGGGTGAGTTAGGAGCTGGGTTCCTCGGCGGTATTGTGGCGGGTTTCCTGGCCGGCTATGTCGCGCGCTTTATCAGCCAGAAACTGCCGATGCCGGAGAGCATCGAATCGCTGAAGCCAATCCTCATAATTCCCTTGCTGGCCAGTCTGGTGACGGGCCTGGGGATGATCTATGTGATCGGAGAGCCCATGGCCGCCATCATGGGCGCCCTGACCGGTTTCCTCGAGAGTATGGGAACGACCAATGCGATCCTGCTTGGTGGCATTCTGGGCGCCATGATGTGCTTTGACCTGGGAGGACCTGTCAACAAGGCGGCCTATACCTTCGGCGTGGGTCTGCTGTCTGAGGGCAGCGGCGGCTCGGCACCCATGGCGGCCATCATGGCGGCAGGAATGGTACCGGCCATCGGCATGGGTGTGGCGTCGTTCATCGCCCGGCGTAAGTTTGCAGAGGCGGAACGCCAGGCCGGACGGGCATCATTTGTCTTGGGATTGTGCTTCATCTCGGAAGGTGCAATACCGTTTATGGCAAAGGATCCGTTGCGGGTTATCCCGGTGTGTATGATCGGTGGCGCAATTACCGGTGCCCTGTCGATGCTGTTCACCGTCAAGCTGATGGCACCCCACGGCGGGCTGTTTGTGCTTGCCATTCCGAATGCGGTTAGTACCGTATTGCCCTATCTGATTGCGATTACCGTGGGATCACTGGTGATCGGTTTCGGTTACGCGTTGCTGAAAACCGGCAAGGCGGAAGTGGCGACAGCGGTAAGCTGAAAATGTAAAAATTGCGGCCCTCGTCTGAGGGCCGCAATTAATCAACCGAATACAAAGAACGCCAGCTTGTTACCGTCCGGGTCTTTCACATAGGCGCCGTAGAACTGGTCCGGAATTCGCTGCCCGGGCTCGCCGTCGCAGGTGGCACCAAGTTCGATCGCTTTCTTGTACATGGCATCCACACCCTCTTTGGAACCCGCTGGAAGGGCGACCATATTGCCGTTGCCGGGATGGTTGGGCTCTTCGTTGAAGGGAACGCAAACGGCGATCATGGGCTCGCTCATGCGCTTGCCGATAAAGGCGATACGGCCCATGTCCAGAAGCAGCTTGGCCCCCTGGTCGCTCAACAATTCGGCATAGAATGCCTTTGCTCTTTCCATATCACTGACGCCAAGGGTGACGTATCCGATCATGCTTTTTCTCCATTCGGGTTGTTGTCGAACGCCAGAATACGCTGTTTTTTGGCTGTCAGCTCTATTCAGCGCCGATTTCGCTGACGACGACCTGATTTCTGCCCGCTCTCTTGGCCTGATAAAGCAGTTGATCGCAGGCTGACAACAGCTCCCGAACACCGTTTATACTTCTGCTCCAGCATACGACCCCGGCACTCAAGGTAACATTGAAAGGGGTGCCATCGTCGCTGACAAAGCTCTCCGTCTCCATGCCGATACGCAGGGATTCGGCAACGTGGCGGGCATCACTCAACGTGGTGTGAGGCATCAGAACGATAAACTCCTCCCCCCCGGTTCGGGCGACAATATCAGTCTTGCGAGTCCGTGTTTCGATCAGATTGGCCACCGTGCGCAATACCGTATCGCCGGTAAGATGGCCCCAGGAATCGTTGACGCTTTTGAAGAAATCAATGTCCAGGGAGAGTAATGAGAAAGGATGGTCGTAACGGGCGGATTGTTCTTCCAGTTCCTCAAGCTTTCTGAGCAGGTATCTCCGGTTATAGAGCCCTGTCAGTTCATCGGTAATCGTCAAAGCTTCCAGCTGGAATTCCAGGCGTTTCTGATCGTCGATGTCAGTAATAACACCGTGCCAGGTAGTGCTGCCGTCCGGATTTCTCTCCGGCTGGGAGACACCTCTTAGCCATCGGATTTCGCCGTCCTTGATGATCCGGTAGTCGCAAACCCATTCGCTTAGCGTCTTGCGGGAGCGCTCTATGGTTTCGTGGACTCTTGAAATATCTTCCGTATGAATGGCTTCAAACATCCGTTCCGGGTTGGTTCGGGTTTCCTCTGCTGTTAAGCCATAAAAATCCTTGGCCTTGCGACTCATGTAGGGGAAGTGAAAGCTGCCATCTTTGTTGAGGGTAAAGGTATAAATGACCCCCGGGAGAGATTCGGCAAGCTGTTGCAACTGGTGTTGGGAAACTTTCTCTTCCGTGACATCAAGATGTGTACCCATCAGCCAACGGCTTTCTGCCGTCTGGTCATTGTTGAACAGGGTCCCGCGGGTGTGGATGTAACGCCAGTCTCCGTCCTTGTGAAGCATACGCACCACGCATTCAAACTGGTGGGCATCACCGCTCAGGTACGCGGTCAATGCCTGGTTTGCTGACTCGATATCGGTGGGATGACTGAGCTTTTCCCAGGTCTGGAACGACAATGGCGAAAGCTCTTCCAGGGTGTAACCCAGCATGGTGGCCCAGCGTTCATTAAAAATGATTTCGCCGGTGTCCAGGTTGTATTCCCAGGTGCCTGCCCCGGTGCCGTCAAGAATGGCATTGAGCCTGGTTTCTGCAGTCAGGTGCATGTGATCCCTCACACGAACGCCGCTTGTTCGCGGCTAGTTGTGGCCCGAATGGTAACGAGCCCAATTGAAATTATTGGCCCAGTCGAGCGCTTCTGCCAGTGGCAGAGGTGGACTGTACCGGTAGCCCTGTCCGACATCACAGCCAAGTTCGAGGAGACGTTGTTCCTGCTCGGCGGTCTCCACCCCTTCCGCCACAGTGCGCCTCTGAAAACTCTGGGACAGGCGTAAAATAGCTTCTACGATCATCGAGTTATCCTGGTTTCCTATCAGATCGCCCACAAAGGTTCGGTCGATTTTTACTTCCTGGGCCGGCAATGTCCGGAAGTAATTCAGTGACGAGTAGCCGGTTCCGAAATCGTCCAGGGAGATGCAAAGACCGGTATTGCGACAGACACTGAGATTCTTCATGACGGTAGTGGTATCGTCCAATGCCGTCGTTTCCAGGATTTCAATGATCAGCCGGTCACGCACTTCGTGAGGGCACTCGTTCAGCGTGCCTGTGATATCGTCCGGGAAGTGTTCACTCAGGAAATGGGAGGGGCTGAGGTTGATACTGAGAGTATACGGCAGCCCCAGGCTCATGAAGTCACAGATCACGCTGACCGCGCTTTCCATCACGAACAGTCCAACCTGTCTGGCGTAGTCGGTAAACTCCAGGTGCTCCAGAAAGCGCGCCGGGGAAAGGAGTCCCTCCTCCGGGTGGTTCCAGCGAATCAGTGCTTCAAAACCCTCAACCGTTCCGGTGCGGTAGTTGATCTTCGGCTGGTAGTAGAGTTCGAACTGTTTTTTCGCCAGCGCTTCGTCAACCTGTTCGAGTACACGAACTCGCTCCTTGCGATTAAAGTGAGACGCCAGATCAAACAGGCTATAGGTATCCTTTCCCGAATCTTTGGCCGCATACATGGCTTGATCGGCATGCCGAAGCAGCGTGTCCGGGTCTTCGGCGTCATCGGGATAAACGGTCACCCCCATACTGGCCGACAGTTTCATGACGGCATTCTGGTAGCTGATGGGCCGGCGGATAGCTTCCAGAATCCGGTTGTAGACTGTTGAGTCTTCGACATCCCTGAGAACAGCGACGAATTCATCGCCCCCGAGTCTGCCGATGGCATCGTGTTGCCGTATAGTGGCTTTCAGACGTTCGGAAATGATCTTCAGAACAGCGTCGCCCAATGCATGGCCGTGGTGATCGTTGATGGCTTTGAAACCGTCCAGATCAATGAAGCAGAGCGCCACCGTGCCATGGCGGAGATTAGCCTCATGGAGCTCCTGGGTGAAGATTTCCGTGAGTCTCCGGCGGTTGGGCAACCCAGTAAGGGCGTCATAATTGGCGGCTTTTTCAAGGCGTTCCTGATGCTGTTGTTTTTCGTGATGCAGGCGCTTCCGTTCAATCAGGTTCCCGAGGGTTTGTAGCAGTGGCTCCAACTCTTCGGCTAGCCTGACCTTATATCCCCCGAGGCGATTGGCCAGCCCTACGAGCCCCACCTGTTGATCGCCCGAGAAGACCGGAATGCCGATATAGGCGTCGATGTTTGGGTGCCCCTCCGGCAATCCTCCACGGCGGGGGTCGGTGGTAACATCCTTCGAGACCACAACTTCTCCCGTGGTCATCGGAAGGGCAATTAGGGTATCAAGGCGGTCGAAAACCAGCCCTCGCCTTTCCACCTGCTGGTAAAGCGCCTGTGTTTTCGGATTCCAGGCAATGTTGGTGATCGCGCCGATTTTCAGATAAGGGTCGCCGTTGGGCCGGAACAGGGTTTCACCGATGAAACCGAACTGGCTGCCTGTGAGAGACAGCATGTCATTCAGCATTTGCTCGAAGGCAGCATGCTGGTTATCACTGGTAAGAAAGACGTTCAGGGCCCTCTGGATCGACCGGTTGAGGTGGGAAACCTCGACGAACTCATGGTTTTCGATCGACAGGTAGGTTCGCTCGAGTTCGTCTTCTATCATCGTGGCCAGGTTGCGAAGGATATCGAGGTCCAATTCCCCGAAATCCCTCGGCTTATCGTCGATAATGCAGATCGTGCCGATTTTGAAACCGGTTGGCTCGCGCACCGGCATGCCGGCATAGAATCGAATATTGGGGAAGCCGGTCACAAGGGGATTTTGCGAAAAGCGTGGATCTTTCGTGGCGTCCGACACTATAAACGCCTTGTCCTGCTGGATTGCGTAATCGCAAAAAGCAACGGAGCGGGGGGTTTGGCTGGCTTCGAGGCCCTGGCGGGATTTGAACCACTGCCGTTCGCTATCAATTATCGAAAAGAGCGCGGTTTTCACGCCATAGTATTGGCGGGCAATCCGGGTGAGCCTTTCGAACCGATCTTCCGGGGGCGTATCAAGGATGCCCAGGCGCTCAAGTGCTGTGAGCCGACGCTTCTCCAGGGTACTGCTGTCCATGGTTCTGACTCACCTTGTTTGACCAGACGACTGCTGGGAAAAAAGTTCAATGGCTTCTTCAACAGGTAACGGCCTCGACAGTAGATAGCCCTGGCACAGATGACAACCCATTTCACGTAACAGTTCGAACTGCTCAACAGTTTCTACGCCCTCTGCAATAACCTGAATATTGTGAGCGACGGCGATATCAATAATGGATTTGACGATCACTGCTCCTTTTTCCGTCGAGACCTCATCCACAAAGGTTTTGTCGATTTTCAGGTCATCAATGCCGAGGTATCGCAGATAGTTCAGTGAAGAGTAACCAGTGCCGAAATCATCAATAGCGATACGGACACCCTGGGTGCGAAGCGCATCAAGGTTATGATGGGCTTCTTCCGACCGTTCCATGACCGCACCCTCGGTAATCTCGAGTTCGACGCTTTCGATCGGAATCTGCGCCTCTGCGATGCTCGCCAATACCCACTTGTGGAAATCCGCCTGTGAAAAGTGTGCTGGTGTTATGTTGATGGCGACCGGTGGGAAACCGGGAATCGTGGCTCGAGCGGTCGATATAAGTGCAAAAACCTGACTCAGAACATACCGATCCAGCTCCAGGCCCAGAGAGGATTTTTCCGCGATGGGAACAAATTCACCCGGAGAGACAAATCCCTCCTTTGGATGGTGCCAGCGAACCAAAGCCTCATAGCCGGCTATCGATCGATCAGCACACTTGTATTTTGGTTGCAGATAGACTGCCAGTTGCCGATTCTCGATGGCATCCTTCAGCCCCTGCTCTATTTCTATTTGCCGATGAAGAACCCTGTGATGTTCGGAATCAAAAACGCCGATACGCTGGTTGCGTCGCCGTGCAGACCCTTTGGCGGACTCCGCCAATTCCGGTAATACTTCAACAACCCCGGAATCCGCAGGGTACATCGCAATCCCGATGGTTGCCCTCACGTTCAACTGGTTTTCCCGAAGTTTAAAAGGCTTCGAAACGTAGTCGACAATGCGTTCAGCAATAGCCTCTGCGTCTGCACGGCTGCTGACATGCAGTGCGACAAGGAACGTATCCGCTCCTGCGCGCGCGCAATGATTGGCGCGCTGAATAGCGCGACCGATACGGTTGGCAAGCTTGATAAGAACTGCATCGCCAATCTCGTAGCCATAACGCTGATTGATAAGGCTGAAATGTTCAATATCGATGAAGAGGAGCGCCCCGGGACTGGCGCTTTTGAACCAGACCTTGCAATCTTCAACCAGTGTTTGTTTGTTGAGCAAACCAGTTAAAGGATCGTGTGTCCTGAGGTAGTGTGCCTGCTGGAGTGCCTGCTCCTGTTCAGATACGTCGATGCCAAAGCCCTGTACCTCGGCATCATCGCTTCCGGGCGCCGAGGTCCTTCGAAAGCTCCATTCGACCAGCGTTTGCGCGCCATCTTTTCCAATCATCGTCACTTTGACGGCAATCTCTTCAGACGCATCCTTATCATTGAACAGTGAGGCCAGTCGTTGACGGATATGGTGGCCCGGTTCATTGAAGAAGACCGTGATGGGGGCGCCGATAATGTCGGTGTTCTCTGTGCCCAGGGCCCTGGTAAATGAGGCATTAGCAAAGGTAATGCGGAAATCGCTGTCGAGGCGAAGGATAAACTGTTTCTGCGCCTGGACGATTTCCCGATAGCGCTCCTCTGCTGCGGCAAGCTTGTCGAGTGCATTTTTATAACTGCTTAGGTCGTGGCAGATGCCGACAAACAGATGTTGGTCAGCAAGCCTGGTCTCGCCTACGGATAGGTGCATTGGGAAGGTTTGGCCGTTTTTCCGCTGGCCCCGGACATCACGACCGATGCCAATAATTTTTCCAACGCCGCTGCTTTTGTAGTTTTCAATGTATTGGTCATGATGCCGGGCGTCGGGCTCAGGCATGAGCATGGACACGTTATTACCCAATACCTCCTCGGGAGCATAGCCGAAAAGCACTGTCGCAGACTCAGAGAACTGCTGAATGATTCCTTTGTCATCGATAACGATAATGGCATCAACCGCCGCATCCATCAGCGCCGACGCCAGGCCTTGCTCAATCATTGTCGTCGTGCCACCTGGAATTATCCGTCATTTGAACCTAACGACGAGCTCGTGCAAATCGTTCGCAATCTGTTCAATGTTTTTCACGCATTGGGTGGACTCCTCACCTTTGGCCAGGTTGTTGGACGCCAGATCGGATATTTTTTCCACCTGCTCATTAATCTGGTCCGACACCTGAGCCTGTTCTTCCACCGCTGCCGCCATCTGCAGCGCCATTTCAGCAATGTTGGTGACGGACTCGGCGATATCATTCAGAGTGCTCTCGGCCGAGAGCATTTTTTCCATGCCTTCGTCTGCTGACAGTTTGCCTTCGTCGGCCTTTTGATTGGCCTCCTCAGAGCGAGAAATCAATTCGTTTACGATGCCATAGATTTCACTCGTCGAGTTGCGGGTGCGGGAGGCCAGACCTCGCACCTCCTCGGCTACCACAGCGAAACCGCGACCATGTTCCCCGGCCCTGGCTGCTTCTATGGCGGCATTCAGTGCCAACAGATTGGTCTGTTCGGCGATTTCCTCGATAATCTTTGCAGCGGAGGCTATTTGTTGAGTCTGTTGCGCCAATTCCCCGACGGAATCGCTGATGCCATGGACGGAACCCTTAAGGGTCTCAATCGCCTCCCGAGTGCCGCGAACAACAGAGCGACCCTCATTGGCAAATTCCTTGGCACTGTCTGCTCGCTCTGCGGTTGATTGAACATTTGATGAGACTTCAGCAATCGTTTGAGACATCTCGTGCACGGCCGCTGCAACCTGTTCGGTCTCGGACTGCTGCTGCTTCAGGGCCTCCTGTGCTTCGAAACTGACCTCCCGACCTTTAACAGAGTGCAGCCTCATCTCATCGGCAGAATCTTCAAGTCTGGTAAGTACCGCATCCAGGTGTGCTTGTTGGGCTTTCACTGCGACTTTGATGCGCCCAAGTGGCAGGTCGTCATCGGTGTAGCTCTTTGCAGCGAGATCATCCGTAAAGCTGTGTTCAAGTAGCTTCGTGACCGACCGCATTAGTTGCTTACGGGCCAGATGCATCCAGCCGGCATAAGCAATGACGCCACCGGCCAGAACCAGTTCCGAGAAGGTTTGCTGACCGGCCAGGAACAGGGCGCCTGCGACGATGAATACCAGGACAAGAAAGATGGTGGGCGGCTGCACCCTGTGCCACAGAGGAACGCCGGATTTGCCTGCACGTATGGAGGCATACAGTTTTTCCGCCCGCTCCACGTCTTCTCTGTCCGGGCAGGATCTGACGGACTCGTACCCGACCACCTTACCGTTCTCGGTTACGGGCGTAACGTAGGCACTGACCCAATAGTAGTCACCGTTCTTGCACCGATTTTTTACCAGACCCATCCAGGGTTGGCCGGCTTTCAGATGGGACCACATGTTTTCGTAGGCGGCCGGCGGCATATCCGGATGCCGGACGATGTTGTGGGGCTGGCCGATCAGCTCATCACGAGTGAAACCACTCACCTCGACAAACGCAGAGTTACAGTGGCGAATCTTCCCTTTCAGATCAGTGGAAGAAATCAGTTTCTGGTTAGGCGAGAAGGTTTTCTCGTTATCCGTGACCGGTAGATTCTTTCGCATGACGGGGCCTGATTTGAATGGAAACAGGAATGTTTACTATTTCAAAGTAGGACAATTAATGCAAAAGAACTATAGGGAGTACAGATTAAGGAGCTAAGGAAATTCCCGATTGCAATAGTAAAACTGCCCGGAATTCAAAGCCGAAGCACCTTATTTTCCAGTTGTTCTCATGTGTAACACAAGGTTTCGGTGCCTTTACCCCTAAAGGTTTGGCAACTTATCTTTTGGCCGGTTTCGCGAGCCATTCATGCCCCTTTAACATGCCATGCCAGTAAAGGGTCGGCAGCTGCTTGGCCTTCAGCCACCAGGCGGCTCGGGTAGCCTTGGTGCCATCGTTGATCCATTTCGGGAAGCTGGGCTGGAGTACGCCGCCGTAGCCGAATTCCGCCAGTACGATCTTGCCGTTTTCCACGGTCAGCGGGCAGGAACCATAGCCCAGATAGGCGGCCTCAAGGGGCTGGTCTCGGAGCGTGGCCACCAGGTTTTCCGCCACCACCGGCGCCTGTTTGCGCACCGCGGCGGCGGTTTTTGCGTTTCCGGTTCCGCTCACGTCGCCAAGGCCAAAAATGTTGGTGTAGGTTTTATGGCGCAGGGTATCGTCCTCAAGATTCAGCCAGCCGCCTTCATTTGCCAGTGCGGATTCCCGGATCAGCTTCGGTGCCCGCTGGGGCGGCACGGCGTGCAGCATATCAAAGCTTACTTCGCGGTCCTGGCTGTTGCCCTCGCCATCGGTTGAGCGGAAAACGGCTGTTTTCGAAGGCCCGTTCACGGCAACCAGTGTGCTCTGGAAATTCAGGTCGATGCCGTATTTTTCGACATAGGCTTCCAGGGCCGGGACGTAATCGGCGACACCAAACAAGACGGCTCCGGCGTTATGAAACTGGATATCCACATTGTTGAGCACGCCGTGCTTGAGCCAGTAATCGGCAGACAGATACATGGCTTTCTGAGGGGCGCCTGCACATTTGATCGGCATTGGCGGCTGGCTGAAAAGAGCCCGGCCTTTCTTGAGCTTCTGCACAATGTCCCAGGTGTAGCTGGCCATGCCTTCCCGGTAGTTGGAGGTGACCCCGTTGGAGCCCAGCGCCTCCTCAAGACCTTCGATGCCGCCCCAGTTCAGCTCCAGGCCGGGAGCGAGAACCAGCGCCTTGTATTGCATGGATGAGCCGTCACCCAGGGAAACCTGGTTGTTGTCCTGGTCGATGGCGGTCACCGGTTGCTGGTACCAGGACACGAAACTGGGCATGACGTCTGACATGGGCTTGGAGGTGACCTCGGGCCGGAAAACCCCGCCTCCCACCATCGTCCAGCCGGGCTGGTAGTGGTGCCGGATGGCTGGCTCCACGATGGCAATGTCGATGCTGCTATCCCGTTTGTGGATGCTGGATGCTACCGATATACCGGCTGCCCCGCCGCCCACGATTATGACGGTATGAGTTTTGACGCTGCCCGTGGTGGTTGTGTTGCTGGTCATGCCTCGAACCTCTTGTCTTTGTTTGCTCTGCGCGAGTGGTGTTTGAGATATATCAAAGCGTACCAAACTTTAGAGTCTAACGTTATATCAATAGGAAATATAAAGATCGGAAATGCTTTGTGTCATGCTTCAAGGGGAAGACTCTCTCAATCTCGACCTGGATGGCCCCGTGCAAAATGACTGAATGCCGAACTTTTACCCTTCTTGCACTCCTAATGCTGACAGGTCTGCTGGCAGGTTGTGCGTTGCCATCCTTGAAAGACCGCTCACAGTCTGTCGCTTTCGTTCAGGCGCAGACGGCGGATACGCGCCTTGGCAGCGCAGTTGGCAGAGAGATTGAAGCCCACCCCGATCTCAGTGGTATTACAACGCTGGAGGATCCACTGGACGCTTTCGTTGCCCGCGCTTTGCTCGCCGAGGCCAGCGAGAGATCCCTGGATGTCCAGTACTACATCTGGCGGGACGATATTACCAGCAAGCTGCTTCTGTACTCGCTATATCGCGCGGCCGAACGCGGCGTTCGGGTTCGGCTGCTTCTGGATGACAACGGCATCGCCGGCATGGACGATTTCCTGGCGGCGTTAAATCATCACGACAACGTCGAGGTTCGGCTGTTCAATCCGTTTGTGATTCGTAGTTCCAGGACTTTGGGCTTTCTGACGGACTTTGGTCGCCTGAATCGCCGGATGCACAACAAGTCATTCACGGCTGACAACCAGGCCTCCATTATTGGCGGCCGCAACATTGCTGATGAGTATTTCGGTGTGGGTGACGGTACGCTGTTCGCGGATCTGGATGTTCTGGCGATCGGGCCCGTCGTGGAGCGTGTCTCCAGGGATTTTGATCGCTACTGGGCGAGTCAGTCCGCGTACCCGGTGGATCGGTTGCTCGCAGGCGCCGATGATGAGGATCTGGATGCCATGGCAGCAAGTCTTGCTTCCGTCGAACAGGATGCTGAAGCCCGGCGCTTCGTGGCTGCTTTGCAGAATTCGGATTTTCTCAGGGAATTGCTGGACCGGGAGGTCTCTTTTGTCTGGGCGCCGGTAGAGATGGTGAGCGATGATCCTGCCAAGGCCCAGGGGCTCGAAGGAGAGCAGGGTCGATTGAGCCAACAGTTGGCCCTGGCGTTGGGTGAACCTGAAAAGACAGTGACCCTGGTTTCGCCCTACTTCGTTCCCGGTAATCGTGGCGTTGAGCTGTTTCGCGAGCTTGAAAGCGCCGGTGTGCAGGTGCGGATTCTCACCAACTCCCTGGAAGCCAACGACGTCGCCCTGGTGCATTCAGGCTATGCGAAATACCGGGAGGCCCTATTAAAGGCAGGCGTTGAGTTGTTCGAGCTGCGCAAATTCAGGTCTGAGGATGCAGACAGCAAGTCGAGCCCTGGCGGCATTGCCGGCAGCTCGGCCGCCAGCCTTCACGCCAAAACCTTTGCCGTAGATGGTCAGTCGCTTTTCGTTGGTTCCTTCAATTTCGACCCCCGTTCAGCGAATCTGAACACCGAGCTGGGTTTTCTGATCAAGAGCCCGGAGCTGGCGACCGCACTGGAATCCGCCTTTCCCGAGAAAGTGAGGCTGGCGGCTTATGAGGTTGTGCTGGATAAAGAAGGCGATCTCCGGTGGCTGGAATTCACGGGTACAGAAACGATTGAGCATCGCCACGAGCCGAATACCGGCCCTTTCAAACGGGCATTGGTGTATCTGTTCTCTCTGTTGCCTGTGGAGCCGTTGCTGTAATCCGGCATGCCCGATTACTGTCATGAATCTATCAGCGAATCCTTGAGTCCTCGTTGCTCACGTACTCTTGTGACGACACGGTGTTCTGCATAGTGAGTAACAAGTCGTTGCAGCTTTTCCATTCGCAGCGGCTTGGTGCAGTAGTCATCCATGCCGGCCTCAAGACATTGGGTCCGATAGCTTTCACTGGCGTTGGCGGTAACCGCGATAATGGGTGTGTCCAGGTTGGCGGCGGCTTTCAATCTGATCTCACGAGTGGCTTCAATGCCGTCCATGACTGGCATCTGGCAATCCATGATAATCATATCCCACGGTTCGTTCATGGCGGCTTGTACAGCTTCCAGGCCGTTTTGGACCCCCTCTGAAATCACCCCTATTTTCTCGAGCTGTTTGCGAAGAATCATCCGGTTACCGGCGTCGTCTTCCACGACAAGAACCCTGGGCACCTGAATCACGTCGCCAAGGCTCAGCTGGTCTGGATCGTGGTGCTCTGACTGGTGAACATCGCCGTAGGGTACTGTGACTTCCAGCGTTGTGCCGTGATCCGATGTTTCAAGAACTCTCATCTGGCCGCCAAGGGCATTGGCCAGAGAACTGGCAAGGGGTAACCCCAGGCCCACACCGCCGTAACGCCGAGTGAGGCCAGCTTCTCCCTGCCTGAAGGCCTGGAATACTTTCTCCCTCTGTGCATCCGGGATACCAGGCCCAGTGTCTGATACCAGAATCCGCAAAACGGAATCGTCTGTCAGTCTGCTCCCTCGAACCAGCACTTCGCCCCCTGCAGATGTGAACTTCACGGCATTATCGATGAGCTGGTACAGGACCTTTTCAAGCATCAAACCATCCATGAAGACCTTTCCAGGTACTGAGTCTTCCATGCCGAATGCGAGGGAAACCGGTTTGGCCCTTGCGGCCTCCCGGAACTCGTATTCGAGCAGATCGAACAGGGACTGAGGCTCGAAAATCTGGGGCGAGCTGAGCAGGTTCTCTTCCTGGGCATCAACGAAGTCCAGAATGCCACCGACCTGCCGGGTCATTCGCAGATTGGCGTACTCGATCAGACGGAATGCGTCGTTCTGCTCCCGGTTAAGCGGTGCCTCCCGAAGCAGATCCAGCTGGCCCTGGATGGTATGCAGGGGCGTGCGCAACTCGTGGCTGACCGCATTCAGGAAGTCATCCTTGATACGGTTGCTGCGTTCGAGGGCCTTTCGGGCTTTTTCGCTGACATGGATCTGCTGGGCCTGCAGGGTGTCCCGTTCGTCGCGAAGGATTTTTATGCGGGATGCCAGGGCTAGTGAGAACAGAGCCATTTCCCAGGACATGGCTCCGGGGATGTAGTACATCACCCATTGGCTACCTTCAATAATACCCAGAGAATCCAAAGCCGTTACATTTTGAGCGATGATTAAGGGAATCCAGCCAATCAGAAAATACAGAGCCGGTTGGTATTTTTTCCTTGCCTGAATGAAGGCAAAAGGAAGGAACGGAAGGTAAGCAGCCATCCCAATAGTTGCGGCAAGGAAGGCAACGGTCTTGAGCGACAGAAAAGGCGTTGCAACCAGGAGAACCAGATAAATGAGCGACAGAAAACGGTACATCTGGTTAACCCATTGCGCGAGCGTCCCCAGTTGAAGAACCCTTGAAACAAATTGGATAGTAAGAAGGGGCATGAGAATCAAAAGGGTTTTACCTAGCAAATTAAACTGGGCTTCGTTCATTCCCAGATAGGCTTGCAGGTTTGTCAGGCTCAAAGAGTAGACTAAAACACCAGATGCAATTACCACGTAAAAAAGGTAGATGGGGTCTCTGATACTGAAAAACAGGAAAAGGTTATAAACCGTCAGCGCAAAGATAATTGACGCCAGACTAACGCTGAGAGCGGTATGGAAGACTGCCTCACTGAAGAGGTCGGTTTGATTAAGAACTTTCACCGGCGTATTTATCGGAAAGTCCGCCTCGAATCGAATGTGAATATCCGAAACCGATGAGATCTTGGGTAACTCGAAGATCAGGTGATGAAATGGAATAGCCTTCTGTTGCGGCGGTTCGAGAAAAAATTTGGGGTTTTGGGAAACTGGGGAACCATCGATAAATACTTGAGCGCTTGAGGCCAGAGGGCTTAGTAGTAACCAGCGCTGTTCAATGGTTTCGGCTGCATTTATCTTGCCCCTTATCCACACGAATGGCTCACGAGGTTCACTGGTAAAAACATCATGATTTATTGGAGACCAGGCAGCGTGTTTTTCTGGAGGTGGTGTTTCCTGATCCCAAGCTCCTTTAAAGACCTCCATCGTCTGGGTCAGATTTCTGGCGTATCCCTGTTGCTCTGCGGCGGTTGCGCAAAAAGACAGTAGTAAAAGAGATGAAAAAATCACTACCAGGAGAGCGGTCCCTCTCCGACCAACGTCAGTCATTCAAAGTTCCTTGATCTATAGGCCCACAGAACACCCACAGGTTTTGCTATCGAATCCCCCGAACGATTGGTGCTTGGAGAGCATAATTGACTCTACTGAATGTCACGTAGTTAGCGTCTTTGTCTTCTTTGATTTGATAGGTGTGTCGCCGAAATCTATACTTCGGAGCCTACTCAAAAGGATGCTGTATGTATAGCTCAAGGTCAGGTTTTGTAAAGAGATTTCGCGCAGTTGTTGCATTGGCCGTCTTTATCCCTTTGACAGCTTTCGCCGGCGGCTTGTCCAATAGTGACCAAAGCGCCAGTGTCTCCGGTGTCAGCAACGCCGGCAGTGTCGCCAACCCGGAAAATGCTTCCACGATCTTTTTCAATCCCGCCGGGATGAGCCAGCTTTCCGGCACCAACATCTCATTGGGTGCGATCGTTTTCGAGATCGACGCCGTGGGCAGGGACTCCCAAACATCGGCAACCCGTGCCAATGGCGATCCGGTTGTCGGTGATGGTGGTGGTGATCACGTTAAAACGTTTGCAGTACCCAATGCCTACCTTACCCATGAAGTGAACGACTGGCTGGATGTCGGTCTGGGGGTCTACGTTCCTTACGGCCTCGGCTTCGATTACGGCGATGCTTTTGCAGGGCGATATATTGGTGATGAAATTGAACTGGTGTCCTACGGTGTGAGTCCCTCCTTTGCGGTAAACAGCGGCGAGGGATTCTCATTGGGTGGCAGCATCAATGTGCTTTATGCCGATGCCGAGCAGCGTAATCCAGTTGATTTCAGTGGCATCGAATCACGTTTTTCACTTCCTCGCGGCACTCTGAACGATGGCTACGCGACATTGGAGGGAGATGATGTTGCATTGGAGTTCACTGTCGGCCTGCTCTGGCAGGCGACTCCTGAAACGTCGCTTGGACTCGCTGCCCGCACGGGCACCGAATTCAATCTGAAGGGTACCGGCACCATCAACAACTTCCCCACCCTGTCAGCCAGTGGTCTGACTCAAACAACTGTCTCTGAGCAGATAGAAGTCCCGATCACGATTCCTCAAAGCCTGAGTGTCGGTCTTGCTCACCAATGGAGTGACACACTTGAACTGCTTGCCGGAGCAACTTGGGCGAAATGGAGTGATGCTTCGGCGCTGTCGGTCGTATCCCGCGAGAAGACGCCGGCGGCTTTCCCTGCCGAGCAGCCGTCCGAGGAGCAGGTTCAGAGTTGGAAAGACACTTGGCAGTGGCGGGTTGGCGCAATCTGGCAGGTCGCACCAACATGGTCACTGAAGGCAGGCTATTTGTTTGACGAATCTCCCGTCACCATCGAGACGCGTTCGCCGCTGACACCGTTCGATGATTACCATCAGGTTTCTCTGGGTGCACAGATTCGCGATTTGGCAGGCGACTGGACGGTAGACATGTTTGTCGCACGAGTCTTTTATGAGGGCGATATTTCCATCGATTATAAGGCGACGGATCCTTTGCAGGGGCAGACTTCATTCAAAAGCGAGTACGACGTGGTGCCGTGGACAGCTGGCTTGCAGTTAAGCAGGGAGTTTTAACACGGGAAGGAATCAAAGCGGGAAAATGGTCGGCGTGGCAGGATTCGAACCTGCGACCCCTTCGTCCCGAACGAAGTGCGCTACCAAGCTGCGCCACACGCCGATCAACGGCCGGTATTATACGGATTCGCTTCGGTTTTACCAGCCCTCGGCGGATAAAAGGGCGTCCGTAAATTTGCTGAGATTATCATAGATACTGACATCGGCGCCGGGTATGGGTCTGGCGTCCAGGTGGCGTTCGGTGTCCAGTCCGTTACCGGTTCGCACGAGGACCGGACGACACCCTTCAGCGTGGCCGGCCTCCAGGTCCTTGCGGCTGTCTCCCACCATGATGACCCCTTCAAGGCTGGCGAGATGAAAATGCTCGCGGATCTGCTCCAGCAGACCGGTCAGTGGCTTGCGGCAGCAGCACTGGTCGTCGGGGTGGTGGGGGCAGTAGGCAATGAAGTCGATGCAGCCACCCTGGGCTTCCACCAGCTGCTCGAGCTTCTCATGCATGGCATCCAGCTCATCGGTGTCGTAGTAGCCGCGGCCGATGCCTGACTGGTTGGTGGCGATGGCAATGCGATGGCCGGCAATACAGAGCCGGGCCACCGCTTCAACGCTGCCGGGAATGGGGTGCCATTCATCTGCCGAGCAGATGTAATTGCCATCGTATTCGTTGATGACCCCGTCCCGGTCGAGAATGATCAACATCGCTGTGCGCGTGCCCCTTGGTCCGGCCTCAGCCTGCTGTGGGCAGCAGGGAGATATCCGCAACGCGCAGGAACAGGTTGCGCAGGCGGTTCAGCAGCGCCAGCCGGTTGTTCCTTACCGCCTCGTCGTCGGCCATGACCATCACTTCATCAAAGAAGTTGTCCACCGGTGCCCGCAGGCTGGCCAGTGAACTCAGGGCACTGGCGTAGTCGCCGTTCTCGAACAGCGGCAGAACCTTCGCGGCCTGTTGGTCGACCTGCTCGGCGAGGGCCTTTTCGGCGCTGTCCTGCAGCAGGCTGGCGTTGACCGTTTCACCGATGCTGTCGCCACCCTGTTTGGTCAGGATGTTCGAAACCCGCTTGTTGGCGCCGGCCAGGGCCTGCGCTTCGGGCAGCTGCCGGAAGGCTTCTACCGCTTTTACCCGGCGGTCGAAATCCAGCGGGCGGGTCGGACGGCGGGCGTGAACGGCCAGGTAGACCTCGGCGCCAATGCCCTGTTCGTCGTAGTGGGCACGGAAGCGCTCCAGCATATAGTCCACCACGGTGCTGGCGGTGTTCTGCTCGGTCAGCACGGTGAAGTTCTCTTCGGCCCACTCGCAGCAGGTTTGCAGGTCCAGCGGCAGTTCGCGCTCGATGATAATGCGCAGCACCCCGAGGGAGGCCCGGCGGAGGGCGAACGGGTCCCGTGTGCCGGATGGCGGCTGGTTGATGCCGAACAGGCCCACCAGGGAGTCCAGACGGTCCGCGATGGCAATGGCACAGCCGGTCAGGGTTGTTGGCAAATCGTCGCCGGCGAAACGGGGCATGTACTGTTCGTTCAGTGCCTTGGCCACGTCTTCCGGTTCGCCGTCGTTAGCGGCGTAGTACTGGCCCATGATGCCCTGCAGGTCGGTGAACTCCAGGACCATTTCGGTAACCAGGTCGGTCTTTGCCAGCATGGCGGCGCGCTCGGCCAGGGCCGGATCACTGCCGATGGCGTCGGCGATTTTCTTGGCCAGGGCGGCAACGCGCACAGACTTGTCGTAGATGCTCCCCAGTTTCTCCTGGAACACGATGGGCTTGAGGGCGTCGATGCGATCCTCGAGCTTGGTCTTCCGGTCGGTTTCATAGAAGAACGCGGCGTCGGACAGCCGGGGCCGGATCACCTTCTCGTTACCGGAAACAACCTGTGACGGATCCTTGCTCTCGATGTTCGCAACGGTGATGAACAGCGGCAGCATTTCCCCGTCGGCGGCCACCACGTGGAAGTACTTCTGGTGTTCCTTCATGGAGGAGATCAGCGCTTCCGCAGGAACCTCGAGGAACCGCTCCTCAAAGCGCCCCATCAAGGGTACCGGCCATTCGTTCAGTGCGGTGACCTCGTCCAGCAGGTCCTCATCAATGACTGCCTTGCCACCGGCTTCCTTCTCGGCCAGCTCGGTGACGCCGGCACGGATCTGTTCCCGGCGCTCGGCGAAATCGGCAATCACATAGCCTTCCTGCTTGAGGACGACTTCGTAATCACTCGGCGTAGGTACGATCAGGGATTTCGGGCAATGGAAGCGGTGACCGCGGGTCTTGTTGCCCGGAGTCAGGCCCATGATGGGCGCCTCAATCACCTTGTTGCCGAACAGCATTACTACCCAGTGGACCGGACGCACGAACTCGGTACGGTGGGCACCCCAGCGCATGCGCTTGGGAATCGGCAGGCCGGCCAGTGATTGCTCCACCAGTTCCGGCATCAGCTCTACGGTGGGCTTGCCCTGTTCGACTGTGCGGTAGACCACCCAGGCACCCTTGTCGGTTTCCAGGGTGTCGAGCTGGTCCGGGGTCACGCCCAGAGAGGTGGCAAAGCCGGTCAGCGCGCGGGTCGGATTGCCGGCATCATCAAAGGCCGCCTTGACGGCAGGGCCACGTTTTTCAACCGACTTGTCCGGCTGGGAGTCAGCCAGATCCCGGATGCGCACGGCCAGACGGCGCGGAGCGGCAAAGGCTTCAACTTTGCCGAATTCGATGCCCGCTTCTTCCAGGCCCCGGGCAATGCCCTGGGTGAAGGCGTCAGACAGCGGCTTGAGGGCCTTGGGGGGCAGCTCTTCGGTGCCCAGTTCGACCAGAAAATCCTGTGTTGCCATGGTTATGCGTTCCCCTGTTCCTGCTGTGCCTTCGTCGCTTTCTTGCCCTTCTTGCTTTTCGCCTTGTCGTCGGCGGCCTCAGCGGCGGCAAGGACTTCCTTGCGCAACGCCTCGGGGGCGAGCGGGAAGCCAAGCGAGCGACGGCTGTCGAAGTACGCCTGGGCTACGGCACGAGCCAGGGTGCGAACCCTCAGGATGAAGCGCTGACGCTCGGTAACCGAGATGGCATGGCGGGCGTCCAGCAGGTTAAAAGTATGGGAGGCCTTGAGAACCTGTTCATAGGCTGGCAGGGCCAGGCCGGCTTCGATCAGCCTTGCGCTCTCCCGCTCGTGAACATCAAAGCTATGAAACAGGAACTCGGTGTCAGCGTGCTCGAAGTTGTAGGTAGACATCTCCACTTCCTGCTGGTGGAACACGTCACCGTAGGTGACCACACCGTCCGGACCTTCGGTCCAGACCAGGTCGTACACGCTGTCGACGCCCTGCAGGTACATGGCGATCCGCTCAAGACCGTAGGTGAGCTCGCCGGTCACCGGGAAGCATTCCAGGCCGCCAACCTGCTGGAAGTAGGTGAACTGGGTCACTTCCATGCCGTTCAGCCAGATTTCCCAGCCCAGACCCCAGGCGCCCAGCGTCGGGGACTCCCAGTTGTCTTCCACAAACCGGATGTCGTGAACCAGCGGGTCCAGCCCCAGCGCCCGCAGGGAATCCAGGTACAGTTCCTGGATGTTGTCCGGTGATGGCTTCAGAACCACCTGGAACTGGTAGTAATGCTGCAGGCGGTTCGGGTTCTCACCGTAACGGCCGTCGGTAGGACGGCGGCTGGGCTGAACGTAGGCGGCGTTCCAGGTTTCCGGCCCGATGGCACGCAGGAAGGTGGCCGGGTGGAACGTGCCGGCACCCACTTCCATGTCCAGTGGCTGGAGGACCACGCAGCCATGCTGCGCCCAGAAATTCTGCAGAGCCAGGATAAGGCCCTGGAAGGTCCCGATATCCGGAGTTGTCTGTTTCGTTGCCTTGTCTGTCACGACGGTTGCCTGCTGATCAGTCTGTGTGTGGCGCCCCGGTTGTCCTTCGGGGCGCTCCGAAAAAAGAAAGGCGCATTATACGCGTGCTGGCTGTGTATTTCTAAGTCAGAAGAAGGTGAGACCCACCTGGAACAGTTTTTCCACATCCCGGATGCGGGTTTTGTCCACCAGGAACAGGATTACGTGGTCGTCCGGCTGGATCCGGAGGTGATCGTGGGCGATCAGAACTTCGTTGCGGCGCACGATGGCGCCGATGGTGGTGCCTTCTGGCAGGTTGATTTCATCAAGCCGTTTACCGACCACTTTCGAAGACCTGTGATCCCCGTGGGCAATCGCTTCGATTGCCTCCGCTGCGCCCCTGCGCAGTGAGTGAACGTTCACAACATCACCCCGGCGAACGTGGGTCAGAAGGCTGCCAATGGTGGTCTGCTGGGGCGAGATGGCCACGTCGATGTCGCCCCCCTGAATCAGATCCACGTAGTCCGGATTGTTGATCAGGGTCAGGACCTTGCGGGCGCCCAGGCGCTTGGCCAGAAGCGACGCCATGATGTTGGCTTCATCATCGTTGGTCACTGCGCAGAACACATCGGTACTCTCGATGTTCTCTTCCAGCAGGATATCCTTGTTGGCGGCGTTACCCTCCAGAACCACGGTCTTACGCAGGTTCTCCGAGAGCAAGACGCAGCGCTCGTGGTCCCGCTCCAGCAGTTTGACCTGGTACCGGTTCTCGAGGGTATGGGCAAGCCGCTGACCGATATTGCCGCCCCCGCAGATGAAGATGCGCTTGTAGGGTTTGACCAGGGGTTGGAGTTCGCTCATCACCGACTTGATGTGGTCGCCGGCGGCAATGAAGAACACCTCGTCCCCGTCTTCAATCACCGTGTTGCCCTCGGGCATGATCGCCCGGTCTTTGCGGAAGATGGCCGCCACCCGGGTATCGATCTTGGGCATGTGGGTGCGCAGGTAAGACAGCTCATGGCCCACCAGCGGGCCACCCTTGGTGGCACGGATGGCCACAAGGCGGGTCAGGCCCTTGGAAAACTCCAGTACCTGGAGGGCGCCGGGGTTCTCGATCAGTCGGGTGATGTGTTTGGTCACCAGGTGTTCGGGGCTGATCAGAACATCAATGGGAAAGCCCCGCAGGCTGTCGAGGTCCTTGGTCTGGTCGCGCTGGTAGAAAAGTTCGGATTTCGCCAGATAGGCGTTGGCTCGTACCCGGCATATGGTGGTCGGGGTCTTGTACAGCAGTTTGGCCACCTGGCAGGCGACCATATTGGTTTCGTCACTGTTGGTGACGGCAATCAGCATGTCGGCGTCTTCGGCCCCGGCCTGTCGCAGTGCCGTGGGATAGGACGCCGCGCCCTGAACGGTGCGGATGTCGAGCCGGTCCTGCAATTCGCGCAATCGGGCACCATCGCTGTCGATGATGGTGATGTCGTTGGCTTCGTTGGCAAGGTTTTCGGCAAGGGTACCGCCGACCTGGCCGGCACCGAGAATCAGGATTTTCATGGTTCGGGTTTCTCCAGCACGGCGTAGAAGAAGCCGTCATGGCTGTCCGGATCCGGGAGCAGTTGCCGCCCCGCACCCATATCGCGTCCCCATTGAGCCTCCGGCTCAACGAGAATGGCATCGGTCTGCTGCTTGCAAAACCGCTGAATTATACGGTGGTTTTCCTGCGGGAACACCGAGCAGGTGGCATACACCAGCCGGCCTCCGGGTTTCAGGATAGCCCACATTGCGTCCAGCAACCCGAGTTGTATGGCCGCCAGGGGGGTAATGTCCGATTCACGGCGCAATAACTTGATATCAGGGTGGCGGCGAATCACGCCGCTGGCGCTGCAGGGCACGTCCAGCAGAATGCGATCGAATGCCTCGCCGTCCCACCATTGGTCGGTCGCAGCCGCATCCGCCTGTTTCAGGGTGGCGTTGAGATCAAGTCGGTCCAGATTCTCCTGAACCCTGGGCAGGCGATCAGCGGATTCGTCGATGGCGACCACTTCTGCCAACTTGCCACAGCCCTCCAGAATCGCGCAGGTTTTGCCGCCGGGAGCGGCACAGGCATCCAGGACCCTCTGGCCAGGCGCCAGGTCCATCAGGGTGGTACACAATTGTGCGGCCTCATCCTGAACGCTGACAGCGCCATCGGCGAACCAGGGCAGCCGGTCGACAGGAACCGGAGTGGCCAGTTGAATGCCGTGGGGTGCGAAGCGCGTTGCCTTTGCTTCGATGCCGGCCTCAGCCAGCAGGCCAAGATACTCATCACGGGCAAAACGGAGGGCATTTACCCGCAGGGTCATGGGGGCCTGGGCATTGTTGGCGTCGAGAATGTGCTGCCAGTCTTCCGGCCAGTTGTGGCGGAGCTTTTCCACCATCCACACCGGGTGGCTGAACCTGGCGGCATCGTCTGCCGGTTCTGGTGCGCCTTCCCGCTCCGCGGCCCTGAGGACACCATTCACCAGCCCGGTCAGATGGGGTTTGTCCAGGGCGCGACAGGCTTCAACGGTTTCATTGAGAACGGCGTAATTGGCCTGTTGGCTGAAGCGCAACTGGAACAGGGCAACCAGCATCAGGTGATGGATGATGCGGTCGGGCTTGCGCAAAGGTTTTTTCAGCCGGCTGTTGAGCTCGCCGTCGAGGCGGTAAAACCAGCGGCAGGTGCCGTAACAGAGCGCCTGGAGAACCGGGCGTTCATTGGCGGGCAGGCGGTTCAGTGCGGGCGGCAGGCACTGGGACAGGGACTGGCCATTCTCCACGGAAAGCATCACACCCGCGGCGATGGCGCGCATGGGGTGTTGTCGGTCGCCCATCTCAGCGCAGCTCCTGGCCGGGCATGAGCAGTTCCTTGCCGCCATTGATCAGGTCGTTCACGCTCTGGGCGCGGGAGCCCGGCAGCTGGAGACGGGTGATGCGCAGGGTGCCGTTGCCGCAGGCAATGTCGATCCCGTCCCGGTCCCGTTGTACTACGGTGCCGGGGAAAGCGTCGCTGGCGGTAACCAGGGCATGGGCTTCGTGAATCCGGATGCGTTGGTCACCCAGATCGGTGTAGGTTCCGGGCCAGGGGTTAAAGGCGCGAACCAGCCGTTCAATCGCTATGGCATCTGCGGCCCAGTCAATATGGCCTTCAGTCTTGCTCAGTTTGCTGGCGTAGCAGGCCAGCTGGTCGTTCTGGAATTCCCCGGTGAGTTCGCCCTTCTGAAGAAGCTCCAGGGCCTTGATGATGGCCTGGCCTCCGAGTTCAGCCAGGCGGTCATGGAGACTGCCGCCGGTGTCGTTGTCCTCGATGGTGGTCAGGGATTTCAACAGCATGGCGCCGGTATCCAGGCCCTCGTCCATCTGCATGATGGTGATGCCGGTTTCCGCATCGCCTGCCGCTATGGCCCGCTGAATAGGTGCGGCGCCGCGCCAGCGTGGCAGCAGAGAGGCGTGGATGTTCAGGCAGCCGTGGGTTGGAATGTCCAGAACCGCCTTCGGCAGGATCAGACCGTAGGCCGCGACAATCATCACGTCCGGATTCAGATCGGCCAACTGCTTCTGGGCGTCGGGCGTTTTCAGTGTTTCGGGCTGGAAGACCGGGATCCCGTGGTCCAGCGCCACCTGCTTGACCGGGCTGGGCTGCAGCTTCCGGCCACGGCCGGCGGGACGATCCGGCTGGGAGTAAACGCCAACAATGGTGTGGCCGGCTGCAATAAGGGCGCGGAGCGCGGTTGCCGCAAAATCCGGTGTACCAGCAAAAACAAGTCGCACGGTGTAGTGATCTCTGTTCCGTTGTATACGAAAAGACCGGGTCATGACCCGGTCCGGAATAGTGTCTGGTTTTGGGCTAGGCCAAAGCCTGATCAGGCACTTTTCTTGTGCTGCTTCTCCAGCTTTTTGCGAATGCGGTTGCGCTTGAGAGAGCTGAGGTAGTCAACGAACAACCTGCCGTTCAGGTGATCCATCTCATGCTGGATACAGACAGCCAACAGGCCTTTCGCTTCCAGTTCAAACGGTTTGCCGTCCCGGTCCATTGCACGGATCATGCAGTGTTCGATCCGCTCAACGTCTTCGTAGAAACCGGGCACAGACAGGCAACCTTCCTGCATGGCTTCCCGTTCGCCGTCCAGCACTTCCACCTCGGGATTGATGAACACCCGCGGCTCGCTCTTGTCCTCGGACAGATCCATAACGATGATCTGTTTGTGCACATTCACCTGGGTGGCCGCAAGGCCAATGCCGGGCGCATCGTACATGGTCTCGAACATGTCGTCGATCAGCTTGCGGTCGGCGTCTGTCACCTCTTCTACCGGTTTGGCAATGGTGCGTAGACGGGGATCCGGGTATTCGAGAATCTCTAGTATCATAGGTCGGTCTTTTAGCCTGTATGTCGGGATGCCCGCGGTATTGTGCCGGCATGCCTTTTGACTTTGCTGCTCTTTGTAACAGTGTGAAACTGATCTCCGAAATGCGACAGCGTACTGCGCAAATTTTCACCTTGCCTCTACTATTATCGGGGCAAGGCCCCAGCTTTCAACGGCTGGAGGGGTTCTCAAGCTTTATACGAGTATTATCCAACAATTCGTCGATTGAGTACAAACTGATCAGTTAATAGTTAAAATCTTTCAACGACGGGATAGAATTTACTGGAAGAACAAAAGATAACATCACAATTTGCGAGACTTCTTCTATAGTAACTGGAATAACAACGTAATAAGCTGCAGGTAACTGACTGCATCCCAACAGAATGCAAAGAATCAAGGCACGCGATCAAGGACTTACACAATGAGGAAACTGCTGTACGCTCTGGCAGCAACTACGCTGCTTATAACCTCCTGGGCTCATGCTGCACCGGAGCTGCGGTCCGATCATCCCGAGCGTTACACCGTAGTTAAGGGTGACACCCTCTGGGACATTTCGGCCCGTTTTCTGAACAACCCCTGGTACTGGCCGGAAATATGGCATGTAAACCCGCAGGTCGCCAACCCTCACCTGATTTATCCCGGTGATCGCCTTGCCCTGGTTTATATTGATGGCAAGCCCCGTATTACGAAGGTTGCCAGCAACGATGTCGTAAAGCTGTCGCCCAAGGTACGTTCCGAGCCCATCGATACGCCCATCCCGGCGATCCCGCTTGATGCCATTGGCAGTTTCCTGACGGACACCCGTATTGTCAGCCCGGAAGAGATCAACGGTGCTCCGTATGTTCTCGAAGGTGAAGACGGCCGGATTATCACCGGTGCCGGCGACAAGCTGTATGCTCGCGGAGAAAAGCCTGCAGACAAGGTGGGTGTATTCCGTCGCAGCAAGGAATTCCGGGATCCGGATACTGGCGAGTTCCTCGGTCTTGAGGCGCGCAGTATTGCCCGTGGTGATGTCGCCCGGGAAAACGGCGATGTGTTGACCGTAAACCTGACCAGCTCCAGCGAAGAAGTTCGCATTGGTGACCGACTGATGGTGAGTGAAGACCGCCGTCTGACCACCAGCTTCGTGCCAAGTGCTCCCGACCAGGATATTGAAGGGCAGATGATCTCGGTTGACGGTGGTGTGAGCCAGATCGGTCAGTTTGATGTGGTTGCCATAAACCGCGGCACCCGGGAAGGTCTGGAAGCTGGCAACGTGATGGCCGTACTGAAAAGCGGCAACCTGGTTCGCGACCCGGTGACCGGAGAAACCATCGAGCTGCCCTCCGAGCGTGCCGGGTTGCTGATGGTGTTCCAGGCCTACGAAAAAATGAGCTACGGTCTGGTGCTGCAGGCCAGCCGCGTGTTGACGGTGGGTGACAAGGTTACCAACCCCTGATTGACTGACTACCGATAGACGCAATGGCCGGACCAGGAAGGTCCGGCCTCGCTGTTTCAAGGATGATGCCGTGTTTTCCTCTGCCACAGCCCAATGGCTGTTCCTGACTTGCCTGCCCGGCCTCGGCCGTACCCGTCGGCGTGAACTGCTGACTGAATTTCCTGATTTGCCCCAAATGCTTTCCATGAATGCTGCTACCCTGCGGGCCGTGGGCATGACTGCAGACGCCATGGCCGCAATCCAGGCCTGGCAAAAGCAGGATGATGCGCATCCGGCGATTCGTGAGGTGCGGACCATCCTGCACGATTGCCAGAAGCATGCCGTCGGTATTCTGACCTGGGAAGATACCCACTACCCCGAGCAGCTCCGGCACATTCACGACGCGCCCCTGGTGCTCTTCACCCGAGGTGATACGGAGCTCCTGGCACGGGACCAGATCGGTATCATCGGTAGCCGTAAGGCTACGCCCGCCGGTCTGGATCATGCCCGTCGGTTTGCTGCGGAACTCAGCGCCCGGGAGCTACTGGTGACCAGTGGTCTGGCGCTGGGTGTCGATGGCGCTGCCCATGCCGGCGCGCTGGATGCCGGGTTTCCGACGCTGGCGGTGATTGGATGCGGTCTGGATCGTATCTACCCGCACCAACACAGGCGACTGGGTGAGCGGGTGATTGCCCAGGGGTTGGTGATCTCCGAGTATCCCCCCGGTACACCGGCAAGAGCCGCGCACTTTCCACAACGCAACCGGATTATCAGCGGCCTGAGCCGTGGGGTGCTGGTGGTGGAGGCGGGCCTGCGCAGTGGCTCCCTGATTACCGCGAGGATGGCGCTGGAGCAGGGGCGGGAAGTATTCGCCATTCCCGGCTCGGTGCACAGCCCTGTTGCCCGGGGGTGTCATCACCTGATCAAACAGGGTGCTCGCCTGGTGGAAACGGTGGAGGATATCCTGGAGGAGCTTGGTGCCTGGTGGTCCCCGCCGCTGGCAAACGAAGCGGCTGGCACCCCGGAGCCGAAGCCCGGAGGCAAGGGCCCGCTGGCCGGCCTCGACGGCCGTGAAATCGCGGTGTTTGAGGCTTTAGGGTATGATCCACAGTCAACCGATGCACTGAGTTCAGCAACCGGCCTTCCTGCCGATCAGCTTATGCAGTCCCTGTTGCTTCTGGAGTTGCAGGGGCTGGTCAGCTCGGCACCGGGAGGCTTTCAGAAAATCGCCTGAACCCCGTGTGATCATCTAACCGGATCGACGTCTGACACAAGCAGTATGGCCCATTCCCACCCCCTATCTGACTGGCAATTGCACTGCGCTCGCCGCACGGTTCTCGGAGGCGGCGTTATTGCCTATCCCACCGAGGCTGTCTGGGGGCTGGGTTGTGATCCCTGGGACCAGGAAGCGGTGGAGAAGGTTCTGGAGCTGAAGCAGCGCCCGGTCGAGAAAGGCGTGATTCTGGTGGCTTCTTCCCTTGACCAGGTCCGCTTCCTGCTGGATCCCCTTCCCCTTCTGCTCCGGGCCGAGGCTGAGCGGCACTGGCCCGGCCCCGTGACCTGTCTGCTGCCAGACCCGGAGCGACAGGTGCCGGAATGGGTGCGCGGAAAGCACAGTTCCATCGCGGTTCGGGTCAGCGAGCACCCGGTGGTGCGGGCGCTCTGTGAAGCGACGGGCATGCCCCTGGTCTCCACGTCCTGTAATCCGGCCGGGCGACAGCCCGCCCGCCATATCTGGCAGGTGCGCGGGTATTTTGGCGATCAGTTGGACTGGATCGTTCCGGGAGCACTGGGCAGTAATCGCAAACCCAGCCGTATTATTGATATTGTCAGCGGTCAGCAACTTCGTTAGGAGCGTTTATGGCACAGCAACCCGATAGCCAGGCGGTCAAGCAGTATCTGCTGGGCCTGCAGGAGTCCATCTGCAAACGTCTGGAGGCCCTCGATGATGGCGCATCGTTCATCAAGGATGCCTGGGACCGGCCCGAGGGTGGCGGTGGCGTCAGCCGGGTGATCACCGAAGGCCGGGTGTTTGAGAAAGGCGGTGTTAATTTCTCTCACGTCATGGGCGATACCATGCCAGCTTCGGCCACCGCTCATCGTCCCCATCTGGCCGGTGCACCCTGGCAGGCCATGGGTGTGTCCCTGGTGATCCACCCCAACAACCCCTATGTGCCGACCTCCCACGCCAATGTGCGGTTTTTTATTGCCACGCCGCAGAACAGCGAGCCGGTTTACTGGTTTGGCGGCGGCTACGACCTCACGCCTTACTACGGTTTTGAGGAAGACTGTGTGCACTGGCACCGGACAGCCCGCGATGCCTGCGAGCCGTTCGGAGAGGGCACCTACAAGCGCTTCAAGGACTGGTGCGATGATTACTTTTATCTGAAACACCGGGATGAACCCCGGGGTGTTGGTGGTCTGTTTTTTGATGACCACAACACCGGCGACTTCGAGCAGGATTTCGGCCTGATGAAAGCGGTGGGCGATAGCTACATAGACGCCTACGAGCCGATCGTCCGGCGCCGAATGGATCATCCGTTTGGTGACCGTGAGCGGGATTTCCAGCTCTACCGCCGGGGGCGCTACGTGGAATTCAACCTGGTCTATGACCGCGGCACCCTGTTTGGCCTGCAATCCGGCGGTCGCACCGAATCCATACTGATGTCGCTGCCGCCACTGGTGCGCTGGGACTACAACCGGACCGCCGAGCCCGGTTCGGAAGAAGCCCGGCTGACAGACTATTTCCTGACCGGGCGGAACTGGCTGGAGACCCAAGATGACTAACGATCTCTACGCGGTAGTTGGCAACCCCATCAGCCACAGCAAATCGCCGAGGATCCACAGCCTGTTTGCCAGCGAGACCGGTGAGCCGGTTGAGTACACCGCCATCCAGGCGCCACTGGATGATTTTGCCGGCACCGTTAAGCAGTTCTTTGAGCGGGGCGGAAAGGGCCTGAACGTGACCGTGCCTTTCAAGGAAGAAGCCTGGAAGCTGGCGGATCGCCGTACCGAACGGGCCGAGAATGCCGGGGCAGCCAATACCCTGTTTCTGGATGACGACGGCTTACTGACCGCCGACAATACAGACGGTTGCGGTATTGTCCGGGATCTTGTCGTCAATCACGGTGTTGCTCTGAAGGCGGCGCGCATTCTGGTGCTTGGTGCCGGCGGGGCCGTTCGTGGCGTACTGGGCCCGATCCTCGCAGAGCAACCGTCCTCCATTACCATTGCCAACCGAACCGTCGCCAGGGCCGAAGCCCTGGTTGAACTGTTTACGCCAGTGGCAGGCGAGACCCGGCTATCGGCCTGCGGATTCGAACAGCCCGATGAGCCTTTTGATGTGATCATCAACGGCACCAGTGCCAGTCTCCAGGGCGATTTGCCACCGCTGTCATCGAAGGTGATTGCCCAGGGAACCGTGATCTACGACATGATGTATTCTCTGCAGACCACCACTTTCAATCAGTGGGCACTTGAACAGGGCGCACAGATCGTCCATGACGGGCTTGGTATGCTGGTGGAGCAGGCGGCGGAATCGTTCCGGATCTGGCGCGGCATTAGCCCTGCCACACGCCCTGTCATTGAGGAATTGCGTAACGACTGAGTCGCGGCCCCCGGATTGGGCTATGCTCAGGGTCAACATTCCGTAGGGATTTTCGATGGATATTCTTACCCTTGTGGGGCTTGTGGCTGGTGTCCTGATCGTCGTGCTGGCGATGCTGGCCAACGCCTCCTTCCTGACGTTCCTGAACCTTCCGGGCCTCGCCATTGTGCTGGGCGGGACCTTTGCCGTAACCCTGATCAAATTCCGCATGGCGTCGGTGATGAGCGCGTTCCGCCTGGCCATGTCTGCCGCGTTTACCGACCGCATGGCGCGGCCGGCGGAGCTGATCCGGGAAGTGGGCGCACTGGCCATGGTGGTGCGCAAAGAGGGCATTCTCGGCCTGGAAAACCACCAGACGGATAATGAGTTCCTGCAGAAGGCGATCAATCTATGCGTCGACGGCCACCCGCCGGAACTGGTGGAAGAGGCCCTGGCCCAGGAAACCCAGCAGACCGCCGAGCGATACGAAGTGGCCGAGCGGGTGTTCCGGGGTATTGGTGAATCGGCCCCGGCCATTGGCATGCTGGGCACCCTGGTGGGTCTGGTACAGATGCTCAATACCCTGGATGATCCTTCCTCCATTGGCCCGGCCATGGCGATTGCCCTGCTCACCACCTTGTACGGTGCGTTTATTGCCCAGCTGATTGCCCTGCCCCTGGCCGACAAGCTGCAGCTGAAAGCCGAGGACGAGTCCCGGAACCAGATGCTGATCATCACGTCCATCAAGAACATCATGCGCGGCGAGAATCCCCGCGTAATGACGGAACTGCTGTCCTCCTTTGTTACCCCTGAGCAGCGCACCGGCCTGGCGCCGGAGCGGGAGGCCTGAGGGTTTGGAACTGGTCCAGAAGAAAAACAGGAAGCGTCTGCAGAACCAGACGCCGGCCTGGATCGTCACTTTTGCCGATCTGGCCACCCTGCTGCTGACCTTTTTCATACTGCTGCTGTCGTTTGCCGAAATGGACGTTGAGAAGTACCGGGCCATGGCCAACTCCATGGCCGTGGCCTTTGGCTCCAGCAACGTCCTGGCGGAGGATATTGGTGGCTCCCCGTTGACCATGATTGAATCGGACACGGTCTCCCTTCCCGAGCCCACAGAATCCCAGGCACGGGAGCCCGAGTTCATTGATGAGCGCGCGGAGGGTGCCGCGCCCACCCAGATTCCGGGTGGTGTGATCGATCTGGCCAGCCGGATGATCCGGGAACTGGAATCGGAGGTGGCTTCGGAAGCCCTGAGTGTCAATTACGACCAGAACCAGGTGGTGATCCGCTTCTCCGAGGAGGCTACCTTCCGATCCGGCGAGGCCGCCATCAAGCCCGAGATGATCCCGATTATCGAACGGGTGGTGAACGTGCTGTCGGCGTGTACCGGTGATGTGTTGGTGTCCGGCTACACCGATAACCGGCCCATTTCCAGTGACCGCTACCGCTCTAACTGGGATCTTTCCGCGGCCCGTGCCGTGTCCGTGGTGCACGAGCTGGTGATGAACCGCCAGGTACCCGCCGACCGCGTGGTGGCGGCCGGGCGTGCCGAGACCAACCCGCTTGCGCCGAACGACACACCGGAGAACCGGGCCCTGAATCGCCGGGTGGAAATCGCCATTCGCAATCCCGAATGCAACGACGAGGTGCCCACCGGCGATCTGCCCGTCGAAATCAGGCCCTGAGCCTTATATCTGAGGCGTAGCTTCTCATGCGCAATCCATATAACTGTCCAGCTTTCAGGGCTTTATACTGTGCGCCCGATAATTGACTGGCACAGCGAAGCGAGAGAGCAACCATGAGTGGACCGGACAAGCCGAAAGTGATTGGCGAGGAATGGAGCGATGAGCGGGTCAGGAGTTTTCTGGATATCCGCCCCTGGGATGCTGCGGAGAATGCCGACTATAACGCTCTGTTGAAAGCCTACCAGGCCATGCGAGCGGAAGATTTCGAACGCTTTATCGGATTTCTCGTTGCCGAAGGACGGGATCTGAATGCCACCGGCCCGGACGGGGAAACCATTCTGGACCTGATTTCCCGGCATCGCCGCAGTGTGGATTATGCCCGCGCGCTGGAAAAGGCCGGTGCCAAAAAAACGGCCGCAGCCGGGAACTGATCCCGCTGCGGCCGTGCGTTATTGCCTGAGGTTGTCGGCGTTTACTGCACGTCGACTTCAATGGCCTTGGGCTCCTTCGGCTCGGCTTTCTGGAGCGTCAGGGTCAGCATGCCGTCCTTGAAGTTGGCCTTCACGCTGTTCTCATCGACATTGTCCGGCAGCGTGAAGCGGCGCAGGAAGCTGCCATAAAAACGCTCTATCCGGTGGTGCTTCTTGTCGTCGGTCTCGTTCTCACTCTTGCGTTCACCCTGAATGCTCAGAACGCCCTCGTGTACCGTTACTTTTACGTCTTCCTTGGACATGCCCGGCAACTCCGCCTCGATGGTGAAGGCCTCCGGAGTTTCCTTGATGTCCACGGCCGGAGCCCAGTCGCTGCGGCTGAACACGTCTTTGCTTTCGCGCTCGCCGCCTGAGCGTGTCAGGCCGAACATGCGGTTATAGCGGTTCATCAGGTCTTCGAACTCATTGACCGGATTCCAGCGGGTAAGATTGGTCATAGGATCTCCTCCTTTTATCGGAACGAATCTGAATGTGTGACATCAGCTTCGATCGCGGAACAGCTCCATGCCGGTGGCGCCAGCCGGATGGTTATCCGTGAACCTCTGCTAGTACCGAATGTAGGTGCAGTATGGATGTTTTCAAGGGCGGGGTTGGTCGAATTTTGATCAGGGTCAAGTCGGGTTCAGAGTTCGCCGAAATGCCGGTGCAAAAAAGGGCGGAAACGGGCCATGGTGGCTCCGGCTGTGTCCGGATCGGGCCGGATACCCGGTCGAAATCCCGGTAATTCACCGGACAAGAAAGGTTTCACCAGCTTCGGATCGGCACTGATCACGTGAACAATGACATCGCGGCTGGCGTCCTCACCGGTGATCAGCGGCGCCGGCTGATGGTCGCCCAGGATGACCATCAGAGCGTCCTGTTTCAGATAGTGGGTGGCGAAGCCTCCGGCAACTTCCAGGGCATAGGCAATGGCCTGTCCGTAGTGCTGGCGAACCCGGTCCGGATCGCGCCATAGCGAAACCGGTGCCTCGCCGGCACCCTCCCAGCGCCGGAACACCTCTCCGTTGCCGATGCTTTGCCAGTCCTCAAGCACCGGCAGGATCGGAACCCAGGGTGCGTGGCTGCTGATCAGCGCCAGTTCGGCGAACAGCGGCCCCTGATGGGCTTCCCGAATGGCCTGGAACCGGTGCCAGGTGTACTGGTCGGGCATGGTGACCCAGTTGAACGGCGGCCCCTGGTAATCCAGATCATCGTGATCGTAGATCCGGTCGTACCGGAACAGTCGGCCCTCGGGCCATGTCTCGGTGATGGCTGGCATTACGGCCAGGGTCTTGTGTCCGGTGCTGCGGAAGTCATCGACCAGGGTGGCGTAGCCGCTACTGAGCAGGGTTTCGTAGGCAAGCTGGTTGTGGATCCACTGGCCACTGAGTACTGACAGGTGGCCGAGCCAGGACTGGCCACCCTGGATGGGCGACTGCAGCCGGCCGGTGGCGACCGTCAGCCCGGCCGCGTCAAGTGACCGGCCCATGGCTTCAAGGCCCGGGCTGACCGTCGAACGGTAGCGCTCGTCGGTGATTGTCGACACGCCGTAGGATTCGATAAAACCCAGAATTACATCCGTTTGCGCCAGCTTTGGCAACGGAAGGGGCTGGTTCTGTCGTCCGGGCCGGGTGTTCAGCTCGGCGGCAAAGTTCCGGGTTGTCTGGTGGGTGTGGGTGATCAGGGAAGCCTGATTGGCAACGAACGCCAGTGCCGGGCTACCAATCCACGGGGTTACGGCCCCGGCCAGGAAAAGCCCGGACATCAGCCAGAGGGGTTTGCCCAGATGGGCCGGGGAATGATGGCCCAGTCGGTCCAGTCCATAGTGAAACAGCCAGCCTATCCCGACAAGCACGGCTGCCAGGGCACCGAGAGCCAGCACCGCCAGAACGCCCCCCAGGTTGGTATCCAGCAGGTTCCAGGCGGCGTCCAGCAGACCAAACTCCAGATAAAGATTCAGTCCTCGGCCAAGACTTTCCCGAACCAGAGCATCTGCCAGAACAAGAAGCACCAGCAGCCCATACAGAACGGCCAGCACCTGGGCGACGCGATACCGCTGTTGCGGCACTCTGAGCCCGCAGATGACGGCCCAGACGACCAGGGCTTCCAGGGAAAACCAGGGATTGTCGCCGGGCAATGCCAGGGCGGGCAGCAGGAATAATCCGTTCAGGATGAGCAGCCACACCAGTATCACGAGGCCGCCTCTACCCATGCCAGTTCGTCTCGCCGACGGGGCAAGGACACTGCAGCCGGAGGGGCCCCCTCAACGGACTGCGCCATACGAACCAGCACGTCACGCCATGGTGATTCTGATGAGGCATTCCAGGCTCGCCAATGCAGGGCTTCCAGGGCCCCCGGATGGTTGCAGATCAGGCTGAGTTCCCGGTGATTCAGTGCCTCTTTACCTCCCGTGGCGCAAAGATTGACCAGCCGTTCCAGTGCCCGTGCTTTTTTACCGGTGGCCGGCTGAGCGTCATATCGGGAAACCCGGGCAAAGACCGGCGACAGAACCATCTGCTCGAACCAGCTTAACCGGTCGGGGTTATGGCGAAGTAGGGGTATGGCGCTGGCCAGTTCAATCACTCTCGCGATATGACCATCCTCGGGCACTTTCAGCCAGGTATCTGTGCTGGGCTTTTGGGCCAGCAAGAAGGCCAGAGCCGGCGCCAGTAATACCGGTGTCATTACCGGTAGGGCCCAGGGCGTCAGAGTCGGCGCGTGCCAGTGAATCAGAGCAAGGCCTGCGGCGGCTGATAACAGAAGCGGGCCAAAGTGCTGGAAGCTGAGCCCCGGAGTGAAACCGCCGGACCGGTTCTGCCCCTGCCAGCCCACCTTGAGATTCAGCAGAGCCCGGACCACATGGAGGGTATGAACCAGCATCCGGATCGGAGCGAGCGCCAGCGCCGCCAGTGTTTCGACGAGAGTGCTGCCATAGAGCCTGAACGGGCCTCCAAACCTGGCGGTTCGTCGGGCCAGACCGTGGTCCGTCACGGCAAGAAGCCGGGGGCCAAAGAGTAGCAGTGCGGTTACCGCAACCAGCAGGGCACCTGTGCCTGAGCCGGCTTCCGTTGTGGCCATTACGCCGGGTAGCGCAGGCTCGGGCGTCGGGCCGGCCAACGCCACATAGCCGGATAAGCCCAGGAAAATCAGCCAGAGCGGAGAAGCCAGATAGGAGAGAATACCGGTCAACAGGGCCATCCGGTGGGCCATTCGGATCTTGCCCATGGTTACCAGTAGCCACAGGTGCTGGAGATTGCCCCGACACCAGCGCCGGTCGCGGATCAGGTCGTCTTCGAGTGTCGGCGGTGATTCCTCGAAACTGCCGGCGATGGCCGGTTCCAGCCATACTTCGTAGCCTGCCCGGCCCATCAGTGCAGCCTCGATGAAGTCATGGCTGAGAACGGGCCCCCGGAACAGACCGGGCCCCCGAAGCTTGCGAAGACCACAGTGAGCCATGAACGGGGCTACCCTGATGATCGCGTTGTGGCCCCAGTAAGTGGCTTCCCCCAGTTGGATGGCTGCCAGACCGGCACTGTAGAGCCTGCCATAGCAGCGATTGGCAAATTGTTGCAGACGGGCAAACCGGGTTTCTGCCCGGGCCAGGCGGGGTGTGGTCTGGATGATCCCCGCCTTGGGCCGAGCTTCCATGAGCTGTATAAGCCGGGTAATGCAGTGGGCACTGAGCAGACTGTCGGCATCCAGGACAACCATATAGCGGTAGCGGCGACCCCATCGACGCAGGAAATCGGCGATATTGCCGCTCTTATAGTTCAGGTTGATGTTGCGCCGCCGGTAGAACAGTTGCTGGCCTGGGCCCAGCTCCCGGCGTATTTGCTCGCAGGTCGCTTGTTCCTCCAGCCAGATGTCCGGGTCCCGACTGTCCGAGAGCACGTAGAAATCCACGGGCCCGGCCTGCCCCTGTTGCTCAAGATCCTGGATGATCGCTTTCAAACCACCGAGGGAATGCTGCACAGGTTCATGGCAGATGGGCATCACGACCGCGGTTGGGGCAGAGAGCGACTCCGAGGGCCCACTCGGCCCTGCACGGCTGGAAAGGCTCCAGGGGTCGCCACCGAAACGGAGGGCAACGAATCCGAAAACGGCCGTCCAGAAACCCACGCCAATCCAGGCAAACAGCACCCCGAATACCAACAGCAATACGGCGATCATTCCGGAACTGGCCTGATCCGGGATAGTCTGGGCAAACAGAAACACACCGGCCAGAGTCTGAGCGGCTACAAGGAGGACAAGCAGGAACCGCCGCCGGAAGGCAATCGGGCGCCAGGAGCCGGCATTATTCACGGGGATACCCGATACTGGCCCGGGCTATGGGTGGCAGGTGATGACCCTCAAGCGGTCCGGGCAGTACAAACCATTGGGGCATTTGCTCCAGTAATTGCCCGGTATTCAAGGCCGGGTTTTCAGCCCTGCGCGCCTGCAACATGCTGTACAACCGTGCCCGGGTTTCCGGGCCGGTATCGTGGCCTGCAGCACGCAGGTACAGCAATGCTCGATCAAACGGTTCGTCCGATGTATCCACAAGGGTCTCCGGAATGCAGGGTTACCCCAAAACATACGGCTACGGCCCTGAGTTCAGACCACTGGCTTACTGATCGTTAAGGTACTCATCCTTGAGGCGGACGTAGTTGGCGGCGGTGTATTTGAAGAACCCCCGCTCCTTCTCGGTCAGCGTCCGGGCTTTTTTGCAGGGCGATCCCACATAAAGGTGCCCGGATTCCAGGGTTTTGCCGGGCGGCACCAGACAGCCCGCGGCAACAATCACCTCGTCCTCCACCACGGCGCCATCCATAATGATGCAGCCCATGCCCACCAGAACGCGGCTGCCAATGGTGCAGCCGTGCAGCAGCGCCTTGTGACCCACAGTCACGTCGTCCCCCAGTGTGAGCGGATAACCACCGGGGTTATAGTCACTGGCGTGAGTGATATGCAGAACCGACCCATCCTGGATGCTGCACCGATGCCCGATACGGATTTTGTGCATATCACCACGCACGACGGTCATCGGCCAGATGGAAACGTCATCGCCGGTTTCAACATCGCCAATCACCACCGCACTTGGATCGACCCATGCCCGTTCCCCAAAATGTGGCGTGATACCCTTGTGTGAACGTATATTCGTCATTACATAGTACCTGTTAAAGTGAAATTGAACGCGTATACCCGGAGGCCCGGGGCGCCTGTGGGAGAGGTCCTTCCAAAACTGTCTGTCGCCATGGATGGCGACAGTCAAGCGTCACATGGACGTGCCGCCAGGAGCGTGTTTTGGAAGGACCTCTCCCACAGGTGCCAGCCCCATAGAATTAAGAAACCAAACTACCCAAGATTCGACGAACTGAGAAGGGGACCTATGAATAACCCGTTACTGACTGACGACCTGTTGCCGAAGTTTGACCATGTTCGCACCGAGCACATGGAAACGGCAATTGACCAGATTCTCAGTGAAAACCGGATGAAAATCAGCCAGCTCGCGGAGCAGGACGATCCCACCTGGGAGACCCTGGCGCAGCCGATGCAGGCGCTGGACGACAAGCTGAGCAATGCCTGGTCGGTGATTTCACACCTCAACGGCGTGATGAACAACGACGAACTGCGCAAGGTGTACAAGAACTGCCTGGAGAAGCTCACCGAGTACAGCACCGAGGTGAGCCAGAACGCGGCCCTCTGCGACGCCTACAAGAAGCTGGCCGAGCGAGACGATTTCAAGAACCTGAGCGAAGCCCAGCGCAAGTCTGTGGAAAACACCCTCCGGGATTTCCATCTGGGTGGTGTCGACCTGCCGGAAGACAAGAAAAAGCAGTATGCCGAGTTGTCCCGGGAGCTGTCCGAGCTGTCCAACAAGTTCAGCGATAACGTGCTGGATGCTACCCAGCACTGGTTCAAGCACATTACCGATGTTGATGAGCTGGCCGGTGTTCCCGAAACCGCCATTGAGAGCGCCAAGCAGGCCGCCCGCCAGAAAGAGCTGGAAGGCTATGTGATCACCCTGGATTTCCCCAGCTTCTTTCCGGTCATGACCTACTGTGACAACCGGGATCTGCGCCGGGAAGTCTATGAAGCCTTTGTGACCCGCGCCTCCGACCAGGGCCCGGATGCCGGCCAGTGGGACAACACCCCGGTGATGGCGGAGATCCTCAAGCGCCGCCACGCCCAGGCCAAGCTGCTGGGCTTTGACAATTACGCCGAGCGCTCCCTGGCCACCAAGATGGCCCGCAGCAGCGACGAAGTGCTGGACTTCCTGAACCAGCTGGCGGCCAAGTCCAAGCCCCAGGCCGAAAAAGAATTTGCCGAACTCAGGGCGTTCGCGAAAGACGAGTACGGCGCCGAGGAACTGCAGGCCTGGGATATCGGCTATTACAGCGAAAAGCTTCGCCAGAAGCGCTACGACATCTCTCCGGAAACCCTGCGTCCCTGGTTCCCGGTGAACAAGGTGGTGCCCGGACTGTTCCGTGTCGCTGAAAAGCTGTTCGATGTCCAGATTGAAGCGAAGCCGGAAGTGGAAACCTGGCACGAGGATGCGACTGCCTACTGTATCAGTCGCAACGGTGAGCCCCTGGCCTGGTTCTATCTCGACCTCTATGCCCGCCAAGGCAAACGTGGCGGTGCCTGGATGGCCGATTGCCGGGTGCGCTGGCGCAACCTGCGTGGCCAGCTCCAGTTGCCGGTAGCCTTCCTGACCTGCAACTTCACACCGCCGGTCAGCGGCAAGCCGTCACTGCTGACCCACGATGAGGTCACCACCCTGTTCCACGAATTCGGCCACGGCCTGCATCACATGCTGACCCAGGTGGACGTGCTGGATGTGTCCGGCATCAACGGTGTCGCCTGGGACGCCGTCGAGCTGCCCAGCCAGTTCCTGGAAAACTGGTGCTGGAATCCGGAATCCCTGGGCCTGATCGCCTCGCACCACGAAACCGGTGAGCCGCTGCCGGAAGATCTGCTGCAGAAACTGCTGGCGGCCAAGAACTTCCAGTCCGGCATGGGCATGGTGCGCCAGCTCGAATTTTCACTGTTCGACTTCCGCCTGCACGCGGAATTCACCGACGAAGCGCCCACCAACCCGCTGGATATGCATCGCAAGGTGCGAAGCGAGATTGCCGTGGTGGAAGCCCCGGAATTCAACCGCTTCCCCAACTCCTTCTCGCACATCTTTGCCGGTGGCTATGCGGCTGGCTACTACAGCTACAAGTGGGCGGAAGTGCTGGCGGCCGATGCCTTCTCCCTGTTCGAGGAAAAAGGTATCTTCGACCCGGAAACCGGCAAGGCCTTCCTTCACAACATCCTGGAGAAAGGCGGCTCACAGGAGCCGATGGAGCTGTTCAAGGCCTTCCGGGGTCGCGAACCGCAGGTGGATGCGCTCTTGAAGCAAACAGGGATCACGGACGAAGCGGCCTGACCCAATTTGAGCCGGCAGTCGTAAAGGCTGCCGGTTGTTCCAAACGGGAGTATTTTTATGGCGAGTCCAAAACGTTTTATCGCCGGCGCCGTCTGTCCCCGCTGCGCGGAGATGGACAAGATTATGATGTTCACCACCGACGATGATGACCAGGTTCGCGAATGCGTGGCCTGCGGCTTCACCGATGCGGTGTCTGACGCCGAACAGCCGTCCAACCCCGAGCTTGAGACGCGGGTGAACAAGCGCAAGAACGAGGACGATCACACGGTCAAGCAGGTCGTGTTCTTCAAGTCTTCTGCCGACGACGAGTAAGCTGTTCTTCCTAGCCTGCAGGTTTGCGGGCGGAGAGGCCATGGGAATGCTTTTCTTCTGGGGAAAAGCAACTCGCTTCGCTCAGACATCTTTTCCCCGCCAGAAAAGCACACCCACACCCTCTCTACCTGACTCAAAAGATATTTCTTCAGAACAAGATCTTTTTAGCGATATCCGTGAGTTCTTATGTGAGGGGGCCGTACTACTTTTCCCGCCGGAAATTGATGTCTGAGCGCAGCGAGTTGCCATTTCCAAGGGAAAAGTAGTACGGCCCCCTCGCAATTCCCCTCAACACGAAGGCTACAAGGGACGGCAAACTCCAAGCTCAGAGAACCATAGCCGCCAACCACCCAAAGCCAAGCAGCGGCAAATTGTAGTGCAGGAACGTCGGCACCACGGTATCCCAGATGTGGTTGTGCTGGCCGTCGGCGTTCAGGCCGGCGGTGGGGCCGAGGGTGGAGTCGGAGGCCGGGGAACCGGCATCCCCCAGGGCGCCGGCGGTGCCGACCAGGGCCACGATGGCCAGGGGGCTGAAACCCAACTGCAGGGCCAGGGGCACGTACAGGGCCGCGATAATGGGGATGGTCGAGAAGGACGAACCGATACCCATGGTAATCAGCAGACCCACCACCAGCATCAGCAGCGCCGCCATGGCCTTGTTCTCGCCGATAGTCGCCACGGAGCTGTCCACCAGGGCGGCAATTTCACCGGTTTCCCGCATCACTTCGGCAAAACCAGACGCGGCGATCATGATGAAGCCGATCATGGCCAGCATCTTCATGCCCTCGGTGAACAGGTCATCGGCTTCTTTCCAGCGCACCACACCAGACAGGTTGAAAAGCACGAACCCGGCCAGGGCGCCCAGGATCATCGAGCCAAGCCAGAGTTGCACCACGAAGGCAGTGACGATGGCGACCAAGGCCATCACCAGGGTGCGCGGGCTGTAGCTGGTGTCTACCCGTTCCGCTTTGGTGATGGTTTCCAGGTTATAGGTGCGGCCGTTTCGGTAGCTGAAAAAGACCGCGATCAGCAAACCACAGAGCATGCCCAACGCTGGCAGGGCCATGGCTTTCATGACGCTCAGGCCGGAGGCATCGACGCCGTTGGCGTTGATCTTGGCGATCAGGATCTCGTTCAGGTAGATGCCGCCAAAGCCGACGGGCAGGAACATGTAGGGTGTAATCAGGCCGAAGGTCAGCACGCAGGCTACCAGGCGCCGGTCCATGTTCAGTTTTGCCATTACGTACAGCAGCGGCGGTACTACCAAAGGTATGAAGGCAATGTGGATCGGCAGGATGTTCTGGGATGAGATGGCAATGGCCAGCAGCAGGCCGATGATCAGGAAGCGGATGCCGTTGACGGCGGCGCCTTCCTCCTGGCGACCGACCAGGGCCAGGGCCTTGTCGGCCAGTGCGTGGGCCAGGCCGGATTTGCCGATGGCAACGGCGAACGCACCGAGGGTGGCATAGGACAGTGCCACGGTGGCACCGCCGCCCAGGCCGTTATTGAAGGCTTCGATGGTGGCTTCCAGGGACATTCCTGCAATCAGGCCGCCGGATACGGCACCGATAATCAGGGCAACAACAACGTGGATGCGGCACAAACTCAGCACGAGCATAATCGCGACCGCGGCAACGACGGCATTCATGGCAAAACTCCGGGTAGGAATTAATAGTTGTTCCGGCCCCTTTTGGGGGCCGGCATCATGAAAAGCGCGGTAATGTGCAGGAAATGATCGCGGTAGTCAAAGCGGTTGTGTAACGGTCAGACTTCGTCAAGGCGGGCAAAGCGGGGGACCTGTTCGCCGGCCATTTCCACGGTTTCCCGGAACATGGTCAGCGGGCGTACCCAGAGGCTGTAATCACCGTACAGGCAGCGATAAACCACCATCTGTTCTTCAGTTTCACTGTGCCGGGCGATCCCGAGTACTTCGTAATCCTTGCCCTTATAGTGCCGGTAACGGCCAGGGCGTATGTCGTTCTTGCGTTCGGTCATTCTCGGCCTCGATGGTTTCAGGCTATGCTGGCCTTGCAGTTATAGAGGACGCAGCACGCGCAACCGTCTAAAATGGAAGCAACTGCAAGGATGCAAAAAGACTCAGTCAGGGCCTGAAAGTGTAGAACACCAGGAAGGGCCCGGAAACCGGAAACCGCTATGATGCGGCAGTTATCCTGCATCCTTCTGATTTTTCTGTCGCTGGCATGCCTGGCCAGCGCGCCTGTTCAGGCCGCTCCCGTCGCCTTTGACTGGCTGGAAGCGCCCGCCGATGAGCTGGCACTCGAAGACGTTCGCGCCCTGCCCCCGGGCGCCTGGCAGAGGTTTGGCTCAAATGAGGTTTTTAATCGCGGGTTCAGCGATGGCAGTTTCTGGCTGAGAGTCGAGATTCCGCCAGAGCCGGTGAACCGGGTTCTGGAAATCGGCTATCCGTTGCTGGACGAGGTGTCCGTGCACTGGGTGGTTGATGGCGAGCTGATCCAGACCCACCATACGGGCGATACCCTCCCGTTCAGCAGTCGCCCGATTTATCACCGCAATTTCGTCTTCCTGGTACCGTCGAATACCGATACGGCGACCGCCTTTGTGCGCGTGCAAACGCTCGGGTCGGTACAGATTCCCGTGGCAGTCACGCCTTCGGCCGAATTCCTGGCCAATGAGCAGCTGTCTTACGGCTGGCAGACGATGTTTCTGGGTATCATCGCTGCGATGGCGCTCTACAATCTGTTTCTGTTTGTCATCGTGCGCCATTCCACCTACTTCTGGTACGTGCTGACTGTTGTGTTTACCGGGCTGGTTCAGCTCAACTTCAATGGTGTGCTCTTCCAGTGGCTGTGGCCGAATGCCCCGGGTATCAACCGGTATTTCACCATTCCGGTTATCTGTTTCGCTCTGTTCTCCGCCATTATCTTCGCCATCCGTTTTCTCAATATCCGGTCCTACAGCCTCAGAAGTTACCGCTTCCTGCAGTGGATTCTGGCCGCCATTTCTGCCAGCTTCGTCTTTACTCTTTTTGGCAGTTACCAGACGGGGATTGTCCTGGTCAGCGCGATTGCGGCAGTGGTCACTCCCGCGGTCTGGTTCATCGGTTTCCTGGTCTGGCGGAAAGGTCAGGTATTGGGCGGTTTCTACGTTCTGGCCTGGACGCCATTGCTGATCGGCCATCTGATTCTCGCGGTCAGCAAGCTTGGCATCATGCCCCGCAGTTTCCTGACCGAGTTCATGCCTCAGATCGGCGTGGCCCTGGAGGTGGTTCTGCTTTCCTTTGCGCTTGCCTACCGGATCAACCTGGAACGTCGCAAGCGCCATGAGGCCCAGGAGCAGGCGCTGGCGATCCAGCAGCAGGCCAACCTGACCCTGGAGATGCGGGTTCAGGCGCGCACCGACGAACTGGAACGGGCCAATGAGCAGCTCAAGGCGATCAGCCTCACCGACGGTCTGACCCATGTGGCCAACCGGCGTCGGTTCGATGAAAAACTCAACGATGAGTGGCGACGGGCCCAGAGACACGGTCACCCGTTGAGCCTGTTGATGCTGGATATTGATCACTTCAAGCGGGTAAACGACGAGCTGGGACACCTGGTTGGCGACGATTGCCTGACCGCGGTGGCCGCCTTGTGCGTCGCAGAAGTGCAGCGTTCCGGGGATCTGTTGGCCCGCTATGGCGGCGAGGAATTCAGCATCCTGCTACCAGCCACGCCTGAGGAGGGAGCGGTTCGGGTGGCCGAGCGAGTGCGTCAGGCGGTGGCCCGTTCCCCGGTGCATTCCGGGGAACGGGTGGCTCCGGTCAGTCTTACCATCAGTGTGGGCGTGGCGTGCCTGGTGCCAGGGCCAGATATGGAGCCCCAGGAGCTCATCCGTCAGGCCGATGAGGCGCTATACGCGGCCAAGGAGTCTGGCCGTAACCGGGTTATGGTGGCGCGGGATTTCAGGGCGGCGAGCGCACCTGGTGCCTGAGGTCTCCCGGATCTTCAGTTCTTCAGTTTGTACCGCCCTGGTCCGAGGAATATCACTGCAACTGCTGTAAAGAGGAAGAAGCCCTGCAGCTCCAGCGCCCAGCCGCCGCTGCGCCCAAGGCTCAGGAGTTCGTTGCCGTGAACCAGGATGATGGCAAACAGCATGTTGAAAATAATCAGCAGCGCACCGATCCGGGTCTGATACCCAAGGATGACCATCAGCGGCGCGATGATCTCACCCACGTACACCCCGTAGGCGAGGAAGGTTGGCAGGCCGTGGCTGGCCAGCTCCCCTTCAATGAAGCCGATGCCGTTGAGCAGCTTGGCAATGCCATGGAACAGCATCAGGCCGCCCAGGGTCAGGCGGATAATCAGTTTTCCCAGATCAGCGTTTTCGAGCAAGGTACAGGTCTCCGTTCTACAGATTGCGAATGTCAGGGTAAAGCGGCAGCAGTTGTTTGATCAGTCGGTTCTGGGCGCCGGTTGGGATATCGTTCTGTTCCATGGCCAGAATCAGGTTCTCGGCCAGGGCATTGAACTGGGTGTCCGTGATGTCCATGTCAGAGTGCAGTTCACGCATCTCTCGCCCGGTATAGCTGCAGGGCCCACCGCTGAGCTCGCACAACTGATCCGTGAGGTTCTGGTGAAACCGGGCGACATCCATGCCTTTGAACTGTTGGTTGATGCGTTCGTCCTCGACGATCAGGTAGAGCAGGTCCTCCACCACGTTTTCAATGCCTTCACGTTCACCGAGCTGCTGATAAAGGGATCTATCAGGTTGGCTGTTCAGACTCTGGCAGCCACCGAGCATCAGTGCCAGCGAGATTAACAGGGCGGTAGGCGTAAGGTAGAGATTGGTAAGTGCCATGATCAGAAACTCCCCTGCAGCGACAGATACAGACCTTGCTGGTCTTCCAGTGTGGCAACGTCGCCTAGGTTGACCAGGGCGCCCGTGACCGCCAGACGACGGTCCGGCACCCAGGCCACGAACAGGTCCCACCAGTCATCTTCGGTGGCAAACCCCAGGTTGTCCGGTTTTTGCCGGTATTCCGCGCCCACCAGCCACTGGCGGTTGAGGAAAAGCCCGACGCTGCCCTCCATCATCAGTTCGTGGCTGTTGTTCTGGTCGCCGCCAAAACCGAGAAGCCCGCCCTGGTTGGCCCGGGTGGCCCGGGCGGTCAGATTAACCAGCAGGTTGCGTTCCATCACGGCGGCGAAGAACAGCTTGCTGCCGCTGACATAGACATCGGTGCCACTGTCATCCCGGGCGCCGATCGCCGAGGATACGGTGAAATCCCGCTGCCGCTTGTACTGCACGCCGGCGGACCACTGGCCCGAGGGACTGTAAAGCACATCGCCAACGAGCCGGATCTTGGCGCCAAAAATATCCTGGTTCAGCTCGTCCTGTTCAAGGCCGAAGCCGTCTTTGAGGGTAAACACCAGGCTGTCCAGATCCAGGGTCTGCCGCGCCACGGTGAGCTCCAGCCGGTTATTCCAGTTCAAGCCGGCACCGGTAACCGCAAGCGTGTAATCGTCCACTTCGGCCCGGCTGAGTGCCAGGGTGCCACCCCACTCCTCGTCGCTGGCATAGCTCCCCAGCAGTGCCCAGGGTACCAGGCCGCCGCCGGCACTGCCCTCTATGGTGGTAACGCCGCCGGTCGCCCAGATCCGGCTGCCGATGTCGGCCGTGGCAGTCGGTGCTGCCAGAAACGCCAGGATTAGGGCCATCAGACGTCTAGCTGTCATTCTGAATACTCCGGGTTGGTATGGGTCAATTCCTCCCGGCGGTCAGCCAGGGCGCGGGCTGTCTCAGGCAGGTCCTCCGGTGCGACTGGGCGGCTCAGGTAGAAGCCCTGAGCCAGGTTGCAGCCCCAATGTTGCAGAAGGCGCCATGCCTCCAGGTTCTCGATGCCTTCGGCCACGACCTTCAGCCCGAGGCCATGGGCCATATCAATGGTGGAACGCACAATCAGCTGGTCCTGGGGCTCGGTATCCAGCCTGAGCACGAACGACTTGTCGATTTTCAGCTCCTGTACCGGGAGCTTGCGCAACTGGGACAGCGAGGAATAACCGGTACCGAAGTCGTCTACCGACAGGGTCACGCCCAGTTCCCGGAGCCGGTTCAGTGTTGCCATCGCCTCTTCCGGGTCTTCCATCAGGGCGCTTTCGGTGACTTCCAGAGTCACCCGCTCCAGATTGTGGTGCCAGCCCTCGAAGGTGTCGCCAATGTGTTGGATAAGGGCGGGCCACATCAGGTCCATGGCGGACAGGTTGATGGCGACGCCCGCATCAACACCCTGTTCGTGCCAACGCCGGGCATCGCTGGCGACCCGTTGCAGGATATGGGCTGTCAGATCGTGGATCTGTCCCGACTGCTCGGCAAGAAAGATGAACTCCTCCGGGGATATAAAACCCAGCTCCGGGTGAATCCAGCGTACCAGGGCTTCCACCTGAACCAGCTCACCGGTCTGGCTGTTCAGTTTTGGCTGATAGTTCATGTGCAACCCGTTGTTCAGGATGGCGGTGTGCAGATCGGTAACCAGTTTCAGTTCCCGGAGATGACTTTCATCCTGTCCGGGCTTGTAGCGTGTGAAGGCTTCGGGATGGGCCTCGGCCTGCTCGAAGGTGAGATTGAGCCGGCGACGCAGGGCGTCGGTATCCGAGGCATCTTCCGGCAGTTCCATGGTGACGATGGTGACCCTGAGGGAGAAGGGCGTCTGGTCTACCTGCAAGGGAGATTCGATGAGCGCGTGCAGTTGCCGGATTCTGTCACTGCCTTGCTCCGGGGGCAGTGAAGGGATCAGGGCCAGGAATTCGCCGCCACCGGTGCGGGCGAGGATATGGGCGTCCGGGAGTTCCTGCTGCAGGCGCTTGGCAATACCGATCAGGACCTTGTCGCCGAATTCCAGCCCCAGGGTGTCGTTGATATCGGAGAGATCGTTGAGCCGGATCCCGACCAGTGAACCCGTGCCACGGTTCTCAAACAGCTCAGCGGCCTCCTGCATCAGGGCGTTGCGGTTTTTCAGTCCGGTGACGTCATCGTGGGTCGCCGCATAGCGGATCTGGGCTTCCCGCTCCCGCAGGCCCGACAGCATGTCCCGGAGGGCGTTGCGGAGCTGGGTCAGTTCGCCGCCGGCCCGGATGGCCGGTGCCTCCGGTGTGGTGCCCTCACCGATAGCCCGCGCGTAGCTTGCCAGCTGCAACACCGGGCGCCCGAGGTTCCGGGCAATGACCAGCGCCAGCAGAATGGCGAAAATCAGGATAGCGGTTACCAGCAGCGCGATTTCAACCGCTCGCTGGTAGTAATTCTGGAGCGTGGCATCACGGCTGATCAGCAGCACGGCCTGGACCGCGGCGGGGTCTGATTCGCCCAGGTTGATTATCCGGGTGAAATAACCGGCACTTTCAATAAAATTGGCGTTGGCGGATGCGCCTGCAAGCTCCTGCTCCAGCTTGGCATCGATGCTGGTGGTGGCGGCAAAACTGTTCAGGCTGTCGTTCTGGTTCGATCGCGCCCTGAAAATCACCGAGGTGCCACTGAGCCGGGCAATGACCTCCGCCAGGGACTGGTCCAAGGCAAAGCCGCTGACAAGCCAGGCCCGAAGCCCCGGGGCCTCTATCGGGATGATGAGAATCTCGTAGCCCCGGCCATCAATGGCCCGCAGTGACCGGGTAAACCCATTACGACGGGTGCTTGTCAGCTGTTCCTGGCTGACGGCAGGAAAAGGGTTTTGCAGGGTCGAGGCCAGGGGCTCTCCCTGACTGTCCAGCAAGAGCGCGAAGTCGGCACCCACCCTGCCGCTGTGGTTTTCCAGGGCACTGTCGATGGTTGCCGGGTCGCGGCTGGCAATGGCGGAGCGAAAGCCGAAATCCTGCACCACAACACTGAGCCGGGACAGTTCCAGCTCAGTCCGGCGGTCAATGACCTCGTTGGTCAGCCGCTCTCCGATGGCCAGCTGTTCCAGTGCCCGGCTTTTCTCATCCTCGAACAGGTACACCATCAGCAGGGCGACGATCACCAGGCTGACCAGCGCCACCAGAGAGATCATGGCGGCAATAAGCCGGCCCCGGAATCCGAGACGAGATACCAGACCCATCAAAGCTCCCGAAAGCGCTGCTGGAGACGGTCCAGCGAGCCTTCCGCGGCGGGCTTGGGCTCAAGATTGAGGGTGACGATTGCGGACTCGCTATCACGTTCGATTTCACGGGTGACCGGGCGGGTATTATCCGGCAGTCGTGGGTGCCAGATCTCAAGTGTCACCGTGCCCTGGCTGCCCTCGCTGGGCAGTGCATCGAGCGAGAGGGTGACCTTGCCGGAGGCATCTGTCCGGCCGGTGGCAGCGGTGTCGGTGACCACCACAAAGCCCTGCATGTGGTCGTGAATGTTGCAGCCCAGTTCAACGATGCCTGGCTTGTCGAAAACAATGGGAGCCGCCGGGCGGTCGGCGTAAAGCTCGATGTTGAAGGTTTTTGCCGGCGAGAAGGAATACACGTGATGCTGGGTATTGTCGCGATTCGGGAAATCCACGCTGGAGCCGACTGGCACCACCAGTACATGGGGGTGGAAGGCGCGATCCTTCTGATAGATTTCGGCAGAAACCGGTGTTGCCGGACGGGCACTGTCTACGGAAACCACGGCATTGGCCACGGGTTCGGTGTTGCCTTCCAGGGTGACGGTTACGGACAGCTCGTACGCGTTGGCTGTCGATACCATGGCAGAAATCAACAGTCCCGCCAGCACTGCAATCGCTGATACTTTCATTAAACCTCTGAACCTGTCAGGCCAGGCCGGACCCGAGAGAAAATCGAATGTGGTTCCTTACCAGCAGATTTTCCCAGTAATGCCGCATCCAGTCCCAGGCGGCGTTGTTCACCTGCTCGACAAACGGGTCGAGGTTGAGTTCGTAGTAGTCCGGCGTGCCTGCTATCTGCAACACGGTTACGGTGATGGAGTCGTCCAGCTCGTTGGCAAAGGGCTCGCCGATAAGCTGATGAGCCAGAAGATTAGCACGAGTTGCTTCCATATCCACGATTTCGCTGGCCCGGGTACACCGGTTGTTTTCGTACATTTCTTCCATCAACCGATGACAAAGGTAGGCGCGGATCAGCAGGCCATCGAGACCGTCGTAGCGAACCAGGAGCGCTGATGGCTGGGTAAAATACCGGATGGCGGCATTCACAAAGGGCTCAAACAGATCGGCTTTGCCGGCTTCCCGGGCACAGGCTTCGACGCATTCGATCAGCCTTGGTGCCATTTCGATGTACTCAACCACGAACTGGAACAGGCAGGTGGCGGGCTGATACCCCTCAATAGTGACCGCAGACGGGAGCGCGGCAACCTTTTCGTGAAGCTGTCGGAGGAAGGTCCCGGAGCGGGCTTCCTTGCGCCGCGCCTGGTCAATAATCTCAAGGACTACCTGTGGTGTCATTTCAGGAGAAGCCGATGTCTGAACGAATTGAGGTCGCAAGGCGCCTCCCGTTGTTAGCAACTGATAGCAACGAGTTCCCGGGCAGGAGAGGAGGGCTGGCTACCACATCGTGCCTGCCTTTTTAGACAAGTGTAGCCGAGATTTTTGCCCCTGCTTTTCCGCTGTGGTGAAAATCCCCGCCTGTAATGTTACGGATTGAATCTGCGTCACTGGCTCTGGAACCAACGATCGTTCCTGGTATGGGACCAGCACAGCCATCCCATGCTCAGAGCCCGCGCCACCATCAGGGAGATCAGCGCGAACCAGAGCCCGTGGTTGCCCCATCCGGTTGTCAGCCACCAGACCGGTGCAAACACGGCAAGGGCCGAAAACAGCATGGTGTTCTGCATGTCCCGGGTCCGGGTTGCGCCGATAAAAATCCCATCAAGAAGAAAGCCCCAGACTGCGGCAAAAGGTAGCAGCCAGAGCCAGGGCAGGTAACGCCAGGCGGTGGCTCTCACTTCCTCGATACCGGTTAGCAGTGCAATGAGCCAATGCCCGCCGGCCACAAAAACAATGGTGAGCAAGAGGGCGCCCCAGAGTGACCATCGCAGGGCACTGCGAAAGACCACCCGGAAGCGCCGCCGGCTGCCTTTGCCGATAGCCTCGCCAATCAGCGCCTCGGCAGCATTGGCAAAACCGTCCAGGGCGTTGGAGATCAACAGAAGAAAGGTGATCAGAACGGCATTGGCAGCGAGGATGGTGTCTCCCTGACGGGCGCCCTGGGCGGTAAAGAATGCCAGCACCAATAACAGCGCGATGGTTCGGACCATGATGTAGCGGTTAACCTGGAGAATCCTCAGGTAATCCTCGAGTTTGCCGAACAGAGCCCTCGTCAGCCCCTGCCCCTCAGGCATTCGTCGTAATACGATCAGGAAACCGATGGCGGCGGCGCCGTATTCGGCGATCACAGTGGCAATGGCAACGCCACGGCTGTTCCAGCCAAGCACGGTAACAAAAAGAATATCCAGCACGATGTTCAGGCCGTTTGCTGCAATCAGCATGATCATCGGGCCCCGTGGAAACTGGGTGCCGATGAGCCAGCCAACCAGCGTGTACTGGCAGAGAACGGCCGGCGCGCTCCAGATCCGGATTCCGGCGTACTCGGCCGCCAGTTCGGTCACGTTGTCACTGGGATTCATCAGGCTCAGGCCGGTCTGGATCAGAGGCTGGTGAAACAGAATGAGAAGAAGGCCGATCCCGGTTGCCAACAGGATCGAGCGCAGCAGTAATGCGACCTGGCTGAAGTTGTCCCGCTTGCCCCAGGCCTGAGCGGCCAGGCCGGTCGTGCCCATGCGCATGAAGCCAAAGGTCCAGTACAGGATGCTGAACAGATTGGCGCCTACAGCAACCGCCCCCAAGAACTCCGGACTTTCCAGGTGGCCGAGCACGGCGGTGTCCACCAGTCCCAGGAGAGGAACAGTAAGGTTGGTGAGCATCAGTGGCCAGGCCAGAGCCCAGAGGCGCCGGTCGGTTGCCGGCAGATTAAAAGTCATATTCTTTTTAAGTCTTAAAATTCCGCGGTTAGCTTTTTTGGATTTAGCTGATTTTTTAGTCTTTTTTTGATCTGTGTCTATACTCAAATTTGAGGTATCCGTAAGCAGGCTTCCACTCTGGTTTTTCCGGTGTATGCGACGCCGAAAATGCCAGCGGGATAACGCAAAATCCGACAAGAATAACACTCTGTGGAGACACAGTATGCGCGTGCACGCTCAGCGGGCAGGTGCCCTTTTAGGCGGTCTGATGTTCCCCGCCTGGTCCATGGCGGACTGGACACTGAACATGACCCCGGGGGTGACCGGCACCAGTAACGAAATTTTCAGCCTTCACATGACCATACTCTGGATCTGCGTCGTCATTGGCGTCGTGGTCTTCGGAGTCATGTTCTGGTCTATTTTTGCCCACCGAAAATCCCAGGGCGCCAAACCGGCCAACTTTCACGAGAACACCCTGGTAGAAATTCTCTGGACCATCATACCGTTTGTGATCCTCGTTGTTATGGCGATTCCTGCCACGGCGACCCTGGTCGACATGTATGACACCTCCGAATCGGAGGTGGACATCAAGATCACCGGGTATCAGTGGAAGTGGCAATACGAATATATCAATGAAGATTTCGGCTACTTTTCCAACCTGGCGACGCCACGTGACCAGATTGAGAACCGACAGGCCAAAGGTGAAAACTACCTTCTCGAGGTGGATAACCATCTGGTGATTCCGGTCGGGAAAAAGATTCGTTTTCTGGTAACGGCGAACGATGTTATCCACTCCTGGTGGGTGCCGGACTTTGGTGTCAAGAAAGATGCGATTCCAGGCTTCATCAACGAGACCTGGACCCGCGTCGACAAGCCCGGCATTTACCGCGGTCAGTGCACCGAACTTTGTGGCAAGGACCATGGCTTCATGCCGGTGGTTGTCGAGGCGGTTCCCGAGGAGGAATACAACACCTGGGTCGCGGAGAAGAAGGAAGCTGCCGAGCGCGAGCGCCAGTTGACCCAGAAAGACTGGACCATGGCCGAGCTGATGGAACGGGGCGAAAAAGCCTACCAGACCGCTTGTGCTGCCTGCCACCAGGCCGACGGCAGCGGTGCGCCACCGGCGTTCCCGGCGCTGAAGGGCAGTCCCATTGCAACCCAGGACATGGCGGCTCACATAGACATCGTTGTGAACGGCAAGTCCGGCACGGCCATGCAGGCTTTCGGCAACCAGCTGAGCGAAGTGGACCTGGCGGCGGTGATTACCTACGAGCGGAACGCCTGGGGTAACAACACCGGTGAAATGGTCACTCCGAAAGAAATTTTTGATTACAAGAACCAGCAGTAATCAACGCCAGATAACAGATATCACCAGCCACAATAAATGGCGGTAACGGGGGTTTTCATGAGTGCGGTTGCAGATACCCACGCCCAGGATCATCATCACGGCCCGGCAAAAGGCATCAGCCGCTGGCTGCTGACCACGAACCACAAGGATATCGGGACCATGTACCTGATATTCAGCTTTGCCATGTTCCTGTTGGGCGGGAGCATGGCCATGGTCATCCGGGCAGAACTCTTCCAGCCCGGGCTGCAGATCGTGCAGCCGGAATTCTTCAACCAGATGACCACGATGCATGGTCTGATCATGGTCTTTGGTGCGGTCATGCCGGCGTTTGTCGGCCTTGCCAACTGGATGCTGCCCTTGATGATCGGGGCTCCAGACATGGCGCTGCCCCGGATGAACAACTGGAGCTTCTGGCTGCTGCCCTGCGCCTTCCTGATTCTGGTTTCCACCCTGTTCATGGAAGGCGGCGGTCCCAACTTCGGCTGGACCTTCTACGCGCCCCTGTCCACAACCTACGGGCCGCCGAGCACGACCTTCTTCATTTTCGCGGTCCACATCATGGGTATCTCGTCGATCATGGGCGCGATCAACGTGATCGCCACCATCCTGAACCTCCGGGCGCCGGGCATGACCCTGATGAAGATGCCCCTGTTTGTCTGGACCTGGCTGATTACGGCGTTCCTGCTGATTGCGGTGATGCCGGTCCTGGCCGGTGTGGTGACCATGATGCTGATGGACATCAACTTCGGCACCAGCTTCTTTGACGCCTCCGGCGGCGGCGATCCGGTACTGTTCCAGCACGTGTTCTGGTTCTTCGGGCACCCCGAGGTATACATCATGATCCTCCCGGCCTTCGGGGCGGTCTCCCATATCATTCCGGCATTTTCCCGCAAACCCCTGTTTGGCTATGCCTCCATGGTCTATGCGGTCGGTGCCATTGCCCTGCTGTCTTTCGTGGTCTGGGCCCACCACATGTTCACCGTTGGCATTCCCATCGTTGGCCAGCTGTTCTTCATGTACGCCACCATGCTGATCGCGGTGCCCACCGGGGTGAAGGTGTTCAACTGGGTGGCCACCATGTTCCGGGGTTCTCTCACCTTTGAGGCGCCCATGCTGTTTGCCGTGGCCTTCGTGATCCTGTTCACCATTGGAGGTTTCTCCGGTCTGATGCTGGCCATCGCGCCGGCTGACTTCCAGTACCACGATACCTATTTCGTGGTTGCCCACTTCCACTATGTGCTGGTGCCGGGTGCCATCTTCGGGATCTTCGCTTCGGCTTACTTCTGGCTGCCCAAGTGGACCGGGCACATGTATGACGAAACCCTGGCCAAGACCCATTTCTGGCTGTCTTTTGTTGGCATGAACCTGGCGTTCTTCCCGATGCACTTCCTGGGACTGGCAGGCATGCCACGACGGATTCCGGATTACGCGCTGCAGTTCGCCGATTTCAACATGGTTTCCAGTGTCGGTGCATTCATGTTCGGTGCCACACAGCTGTTGTTCCTGTTTATCGTGGTCAAGTGCATCAGGGGTGGCAAAGAGGCGGCCGCCAAGCCCTGGGATGGTGCCGAAGGTCTTGAGTGGACCGTGCCCTCACCGGCGCCTTACCACACCTTCTCGACACCACCGGAAGTTAAGTAACCGGAGGCCGGCACCATGTCGAACCAGCAGGCAAACAAGGCAGGCGCATCCCGCAGCACCAACCGTGTTGTGGGTTGGTGCCTGGCCGGGGTAGTTGGCATGTTTGCCTTCGGCTTTGCCATGGTGCCTCTCTACAACGTGTTCTGTGAGATTACCGGGATAAACGGCAAAACCGGCGGGCGATACGAGTCCACCGAGGTGGCCGAAGCTGACATGAGCCGGACGGTAAAAGTTCAGTTTCTTGCGTCCAATGGCCCGGGAATGACCTGGAAGTTTCGCCCGGTTGTGCGCTCCGTGGAAGTGCATCCCGGAGAGCCGACGACGGTGAACTTCTATGCCGAGAACCCCACGGCCGAGCCGATGGTCGGGCAGGCGGTTCCCAGCCTTGCGCCCTCGGAAGGCACGCTCTACTTCCACAAGACCGAGTGCTTCTGCTTCAACCAGCAACCGCTTGAAGCCGGCGAAAGCACTGAAATGCCCCTGATTTTTATCGTCGATAAAGACCTGCCGGCGCACATCACGAAACTCACCCTGTCCTATACGCTTTACGATCAGGGCAAGCAGCCGGCGGTAACGCAAACTTCCCGGAAAGACACAACAACAAACGATAACGGATAAGCCATCGGAGACTGTCATGGCGGAAAACCAGACCTACTACGTTCCGGAACAGAGCAAGTGGCCCATCATTGCGACGGTTGGCCTCGGCGTGACCCTCTATGGGGTTGCGGCCATCATGGTCAACGGCAAGCAGGGCGAGAGCACCACCGGTGCCTGGATCATGTTCATGATTGGCGCCATCATCATGGCGTACATGTTGTTCGGCTGGTTCGGGAACGTCATCAAGGAAAGCCGGGCCGGGCTGTACAGTCCGCAGATGGATCGTTCTTTCCGCTGGGGCATGAGCTGGTTTATTTTCTCGGAAGTGATGTTCTTCGCCGCGTTTTTCGGGGCCCTGTTTTACGTTCGGGTTTTCGCTGTGCCCTGGCTGGGTGGCGAGGGCGACCGGGGTTCCTCCAACATGCTGTGGGAAGGCTTTCAGTCGAGCTGGCCTCTCATCAATAACCCTAGCCCGGAGGCCTACCCCGGACCCAAAGAGGTCATCAGTGCATGGGGCTTGCCGTTGATGAATACCATTCTGCTGGTGACATCTTCCTTCACGGTAACCGTGGCTCACCATGCCCTGAAGGCGGGCAATCGGGCGAAAACCAAGCTCTGGCTTGCCCTGACCATTGCGCTGGCCATCGTGTTCGTGTTTGTCCAGGGCTATGAGTACATGCACGCCTACCAGGACCTCGATTTGACTCTGCAATCCGGGATCTACGGCAGCACCTTCTTCATGCTGACAGGCTTCCACGGGGCACATGTGATTCTCGGGTCTCTGATGCTGATCATCATGCTGATTCGCATAAACAAAGGCCACTTCACGGCCGATAATCACTTCGGGTTTGAAGCGGCGGCCTGGTACTGGCACTTTGTGGACGTGGTGTGGCTTGGTCTCTTTGTCTTTGTCTACATTCTCTGAAAAAGGTTGATCAGGGCGTCGGGTTCAATGTCAGGGCGCCCTGCCACAGAGCAATCAGAATGACCGCCAGGAGCAGTATGCTGAGTGTGACCCGAACCGCCAGGGAGTTCACCACCCGGTTGGTTTTGCCGCCATCCTTGATGAGAAAGAACAGGCCACTGAACAGACTCACCACGACGGCAAGCATCAGAAAAACGATAAAGCCCTTGAGCATGGGAGTTCCTGTTTTTGTAGGTGCAGTGAATGTACGGGCAGGAACAGGTTCCAGACCCGTTGAGGTCACTATAGCAGAGCATGTCTGATTCGCAGGGCCAACACCGTCAATGGCACTTTGACTGGCGATTGCTGGTGTTCAGCGGCGTCTTCCTGCCCATACTTATTGGCCTCGGTGTCTGGCAGCTGAATCGGGCGGAAGAAAAGCAGCTTCTGCTGAACCAGTGGCAGCAGGAAGCGGAAAACCGGGCCTGGCAGGACATGGAGTCCGGTGATCTGACCCGTGGTCGGCCTCTGACACTGACCGGGATGTACGGAAGCCGAAACTGGCTGCTGGATAACCGGACCCGTGATGGCATCCCGGGTTATGAAGTCCTGACAGAGTTTCGTCCTCTGGAAGGGCCGCCGGTTGTGGTTAATCGCGGTTGGGTCCAGGCGCCGCGAACCCGGGATCAGCTCCCGCAGCTGGAAACGCCGGAAGGGATTTTTACCCTGGAAGGTCGACTCAGTGACTATCCGGTGCCGCCGGTGCTGGTGGATCAGCCAGAGGCAGGCGGTCCGTGGCCCCGGCGGGTACAGAGTCTGTCCGGAGAGGCCGCACGAAAGGAGATTCCGGATCTTCCCGACAAAATAGTAAGGCTTTCCGGCAATCGCCAGCCGGGCGCTTACCGGGCGGATTGGGAACCGGACCTGATGGGGCCACAAACCCATTACGGATATGCCACGCAATGGTTTGCGCTGGCCGTGGCGCTGACTATATTGACTATAGTGGCGAGTTACCGAAAGACAGGAGCCAATAATGACAATGACAATGGCTAACCGGATATCCGACCAGGAACACAACGAAGGGCCAACCCCGGAACAGGTGCGTCGCGGCCGTCGCACGGCATTCCTCCTGTTTGCGCTGGGTTTTGGCCCGATGATTGTTGCAACCATCATGTTTTATACCGGCTGGCTGAACCCGGCCGGCCACACCAATAACGGCGTTTTGCTCCAGCCAGTGGCCCCGGTTTCAACGCTCAATCTCGAAACGGCTTCCGGTACTCCGCTGGCAGAACGCTTTGGCCCGGAAAAAATCGATCCGGACTGGCTCATGATTGTGGCTGCCGGCCAATGTGGCAGTCAGTGCGAAGAGCTGCTCTATCTGGCCAGGCAGGTGAATATCGCCCTTGGCAAGAACGCCAACCGGGTCTCCCGGGCTGCCGCACTGGGTAGTGTGCCCTCCGATCTGCAGGCGCGTTGGTCCTCCGAATACAGCTCCATGGAGCGCCTTGTGCCTGCGGCGGGTGCCCGGCCGGACTGGCCAGCCGGTATCAATCCGGAAGCGGAGCCGCGCATCCTGCTGGTTGATCCGTTCGGTAATGTGATGATGCATTACGGTTCCGAGCATACTGGTAAGGATATGCTGGAGGACCTGAAACACCTGCTCAAACTGTCGCAGATCGGTTAATGGCCAGAGCGGAGAGTCAGCCTTGAATCAGTCATCTGTTTCCCCAACTACGGCAGCCCACAAGATGGCAAAGTGGGCAACCTTTGCCGTTTTGCTGGCGGTTGTCGTGATCATGCTGGGTGCCTGGACCCGCCTGGTGCACGCAGGGCTGGGGTGTCCTGACTGGCCCGGGTGCTATGGTTTTCTCACGGTGCCCCAGAGCGAATCGAACATTGCCATAGCGAATGCCCGTTTTCCCGATACGCCGGTGGATGTGCAAAAAGGCTGGCCCGAAATGATCCACCGTTACGCCGCCGGCACCCTGGGGCTGGTGGTGTTCGGCCTGGCGGCCTACGCGGTTCGTAACCGGCGCCAGGGTGTTCCGGTAAAGCTGCCTTTGTTTATCGCCGGTTTCATCATTCTTCAGGGCGCTTTCGGCATGTGGACGGTGACCCTGAAACTGTGGCCCCAGGTGGTGGCGCTGCACCTGCTTGGCGGCTTTACCACCCTGAGTCTCCTGACGCTGCTGGCCCTCCGGTTGCGACGTCAGGCCAGACGGACAGGGGATCGGGAGCCCCCGCCATCCAATGCCCTGTCCGGTTTCCGGCCCTGGCTCTATGGCGGGCTGCTGTTAGTGGTGATGCAGATTGCCCTGGGGGCCTGGACAGCGGCCAACTACGCGGCCGTTGCCTGTACCGATCTGCCCACCTGTCAGGGCCAGTGGTGGCCTGAGGGCATGGATTTCCGGCACGGCTTTGACGTGACCCAGCATGTGGGCCCGAACTACCTGGGTGGCCAGCTGACGGCGGATGGCCGGGTGGCCATTCATGTCACTCACAGACTCGGTGCCATGCTGGTGCTGGTCTATTTCGCCGCATTACTGGCGTTGATGTGGCGTCGACGTGGTGATTCCGGCCTGGATAACGCCATCCGGCTGGTGGCGGTCCTGCTGGGTGTTCAGATCCTGTTGGGTCTGGCCAACGTAATTTTCCATATTCCCCTGTCCATCGCCGTGGCCCACAACGCCATGGGCGCAGGTCTGCTGTTGTCAGTCATTCACCTGATCTGGCGGCATCAGCTGTTACTCGAACCACATAGCATCCCGGCAACACACACAACAACAATGAACCAGGAGGTTACGGCATGAGCGAGCAAGTGGAAGCACTGCCGGCCCAGGCAATTGCGAGCGACTCCAGAACAACCATTTCCTGGCGTGACTACCTGGAGCTGACCAAGCCCAGGGTTGTCGCGCTGATGATCCTCACATCGGTTATCGGGATGCTGCTGGCGGCGCCAGGCGTGCCCGGTTGGGGCGTCTTGGTCTGGGGCAATCTGGGTATCGCCCTGCTGGCCGGCGCGGCTGCAGTGGTCAACCATGTGGTAGACCAGAAAATTGACACCGTCATGGCTCGCACCCGCAAGCGCCCGGTGGCCACAGGCAAGATCTCGCCTGTGGATGCGATCCTGTTCGCAACGATACTCGCGTGTGTTGGTATGGCCGTGCTTATGTGGCAGGTGAATCACCTCACTGCCTGGCTGACCCTCGCCTCCCTGGTGGGTTACGCCGGTGTCTATACCCTGTTCCTCAAGCGTGCTACGCCCCAGAACATCACCATCGGTGGTCTTGCCGGAGCCATGCCACCGCTGTTGGGGTGGACCGCTGTGACCGGCCAGGTTGAGGGCCACGCTCTGCTGCTGGTGCTGATCATTTTTGCCTGGACCCCGCCGCATTTCTGGGCTCTGGCTATCCATCGCAAGGAAGAGTACGCCAAGGCGGGCATTCCCATGCTGCCGGTCACTCATGGCAACAAGTTCACCGAGCTGCACATCCTGCTCTACACCCTGATGTTGCTGGCGGTCAGTCTGCTACCTTTTGTCACAGGCATGTCCGGCGGTATCTACCTGGTGGGCGCCCTGGCCCTTGGCCTGCGCTTTCTGCAGTATGCGGTAAGGCTGTTGAAGGGTGACGATCGGCGGGTGGCCCTGAATACCTTCAAGTATTCCATCACTTACCTCATGGCCCTGTTTGTGGTATTGCTTGTGGATCATTTTGTATTCTTCTGAGTCAGACATTGTGCTGACGCAGGCGGGGATGGCTTTCCGAAACACGCTGTAAATACGTCCGTGTACGCCCGGCTACGCCATCCATGGCTCCGCACGGTTTCGGAAAGCCATCCCCGTCTGCTTATCTGATCAACGAAGTGGACCACCCATGAAAAGCTCCAGCTCTATTCGCCTTACCCTGTTCTGCCTTCTGCTAATCGTTGTTCTGATCTTTGGACTGGTTGTTGGACGGCAGGTATTTCTGGTGGGTAACCAGGAACCGATTCCGGCGCCGGAGCTGACGGAGTTCAATACGTATGTCTATGATCAGCCTCGTCAATTGGCAGAGTTCACGCTGACGGATGAGAACGGTGAAACGGTCACGCGGGAGAGTCTGAGGGGTCGCTGGACCATTGCATTCGTGGGCTACACCAATTGCCCGGATATCTGCCCGGCAGCCATGGCCAATTTGCGCCAGACCGACAAGCTGCTGTCCAAGGAATTGCCCCAGCCTGACTATCTGCTGGTCAGCGCTGACCCGGAGCACGATACGCCGGAGAAACTCAAAGCCTACACGGACTTCTTCGGTGAAAATTTCCATGGTCTGACCGGAGATCTGGACACCTTGCGGGAACTGGCCAAAAGCCTGAACGCGGTGTTTGTCCATCGTGAGGTGGATGGCGAGCTGCTGGTGGATCACAGCGGCCATTTTGCGCTGCTGAACCCCGACGGCGAACTTGCTGCTGTGATCCAGCCGCCCCATAATCCGCACAACCTGGCCGAGGCCTTTGAGCGGATTTACCAGTGGGCAAAGGCCAATCGTGAACGGGTGAGCTCCTGACGCTTCAGAAACCCGGAATCCGATGCTCCCTATTGATGCCATTCTTCCAGACCTGAAAGCGGCCCTGGAACGCACGACTACCGTACTTCTGCAGGCTCCGCCCGGTGCCGGTAAAACCACCCGTGTGCCTGCCGCCCTTCTGGATGCGCCCTGGCGCGGTGACGGCAAGATCCTGATGCTGGAGCCCCGTCGGCTTGCAGCTCGCTCTGCCGCCCGGTTCATGGCCCGGCAACTCAATGAACAGCCCGGACAGACGGTAGGCTATCGCACAAGGCTGGATACCCGTGTGTCTGCGGCCACCCGGATCGAAGTCGTGACCGAAGGCATCCTGACCCGGCTGATCCAGGTGGATCCGATGCTGGAGGAGTACGCGGCGGTCATCTTTGATGAGTTCCATGAGCGCTCTTTGCAGGCGGATCTGGGCCTGGCCCTGGTGCGGGAATCGCAGCAGGCGTTGCGGGAGGATCTGCGGTTGCTGGTGATGTCCGCAACCCTGGATACCGGGCCGATTGCGCAAGTGCTTGGAGACGTTCCCGTAATAACCAGTGAAGGACGGGCGTTTCCGGTCGATGTTCATTACCGGCCGTTGCCGCGCAGTGGCCGCATGGTGGATCAGGTTACCGCTGTGGTTCGGGAGGCATTGGCTGATCAAAGCGGCTCACTGCTGGTGTTTCTGCCCGGTGTGGGTGAGATACGTCGGGTTGAGCAACAGCTCCGTGCAAACCTGCCGGACCGGGTGATGCTTGCTCCACTATACGGCAATCTGAAATCGGAGCAGCAGGACCAGGCAATCTCGCCGGCTCCCGAAGGCCAGCGCAAGGTGGTGTTGGCTACGGCTATTGCCGAAACCAGTCTGACCATTGAAGGGGTTCGGGTTGTTATCGATTGCGGTCAGCAGCGTCGGGCCGTTTTTGATCCCAACAGTGGCATGACCCGCCTGGTCACTGGCCGGGTATCCAGGGCTTCTGCGGAACAGCGTAAAGGCCGGGCCGGCCGGATGGAGCCCGGGGTCTGTTATCGATTGTGGAGCGAATCGGAACAGTTCGGATTGGCCGATTACACGCCGCCCGAAATTCTGGAGGCCGATCTGGCACCCTTGGTGCTGGAATTAGCCCAGTGGGGCGCGCGGGAAGCCGATGCCGTCGCCTGGATTGATAAGCCCCCTGCCGCCCATTGGAGGCAGGCTGTGGCCCTCCTGCGGTGGCTCGATCTGCTCGATTCAGACGGAGCTATTACGGACCACGGCAAAGCGGCCCGGGAGCTGGGTATACACCCGCGACTGGCGCATATGGTGCTGAAAGGCCGTTCTATAGGGCTCGGAGGCGCGGCTGCGGCCGTGGCCGCCTTGCTGGAAGAGCGTGATCTCCTGGGCCCCGGAACTGGTGCGGACATGCATGAGCGGGTTCGGGTGTTCTTCGGGGAACGGCGGGATCGCACGCTGGATGTCGCTCGCCTGAAGGCTGTACGCCAGTCGGCCCGGCGTCTTTCCGGGCCCGGGACGACTGAGGCAACACCGCCCTCGGAGACCGAAATCGGCCGATTGCTTGCCCTGGCCTATCCGGACCGTATTGCCAGGCGGCGATCGGATAAGGCGGCGAGGTATCAGCTCAGTAATGGCAAAGGTGCGGTACTGAGAGAGGATGATCCCCTGGCACGGCACGAGTGGCTGGTGGCGGCCGAGCTGGATGGCCAGGCCCGCGAAGCCACGATTTACCTGGCCGCGCCGGTGGACATTCCGGACCTGGAGCTCGACCTGGCTGACCACATACAGGAGATCGAAGAGGCACTGTGGGACGACAGCCAGGGTAAAATTCTGGCGCGGCGTGCGCGAAAACAGGGTGAACTCGTGCTTCAGGAAAAGCCGCTCGGCCGGGTGGATCCGGAACTGGTCCGGCAGGGGCTGCTCAGCGCGATTCGGAAGAAGGGCCTGGAAAGCCTGCCCTGGAGTGATGGCAGTCGCCAGTGGCGTGCCCGAATGAGGTTGCTCGCCAGAACCTTCCCGGATTCCGGCTGGCCGGACACCGATGACGCGGCGTTACTGGATAGTCTCGAGGTTTGGCTGGGCCCGTTTCTGGTCGGCATGACCCGATGGTCCGATCTGGCCCGGATCGACTTGCTGGCGGCCCTTAACAGCCTGATTGATTACCCGTCCCAGCAGCAGCTTCAGAGTCTGGCGCCAACACATCTGACCATACCGACCGGCCAGCGGGTGAGTCTGGATTACACCGCCGACAATGGCCCGGTGTTGGCGGCCAAGCTCCAGGCGCTGTTTGGCTGGAAAGAAACCCCTGCCGTTGCCGGTGGGCGGGTACCGGTGGTGCTTCATCTGTTGTCCCCCGCGCAACGGCCTCTGGCGGTCACCGCCGATCTGGCCAGTTTCTGGCGTAACGCCTACCCCGAGGTGCGCAAGGATATGCGTGGGCGGTATCCCAAGCATCCCTGGCCGGAAGATCCGTTTACCGCCGAGGCTCAGCAGGGCACGAAAAAACGCCCAACTCGCTGATGCGTTTGCTGACCAGCGCGTGTGGCACCCGCTCAAAGTAGATATTCCGTGGCGTTATCCAGTCTCCCGGCGGTGCGTTGAGTTCTTCCGCGGGCATTTCCTCGAGTTCAACCGACCCGGGGTCGGCGTCGCTGTTCCGGAAGCTGTCGGCAAGAACCCAGAGGGGCTTCCCGGCCGCATGGGCCGCCAGAGCCAACAAGTGTGTACCGCTTTTGTTGATAAAATGCCCATTGGAAAGCCAGGTATCGCACCCGGTGATCACCAGGTCAGCCTGGGGCACAAACAGCCCCATCTGCGCATCGGTGATCAAGGTGACGGGTATGGCTAGCTCGTTCAGCGCCCGTGCCAGGGAGTGGCCCTCGAAGCCCGGGCTGCTCTGGGTGCAGATGACAGAGAAGGCCTGGCGCTGTTCCGCCATGTTACGAAACAGCGCCAGTACCGCGGAGCTGGCGCTATGGGTCAGTATCACCGGCGACTCTGGCAGAAGATCGAGGGCTTGCCGGGCAATGGTTCCGGTGGCATTTTCCAGCTGGTCTCTGATGTCCATGACGGCCTGAAGTGCGACCTGAACATCACTGGAAAGACGCTGCTCGATCATGGCCAGTGCATTGCCAATCACGATCATGCTCGGGCGTGCCGCCCGGAGTTCTGCCAGTAGCCTCAGAAATGTCTCGCCCTCTGGCTCGACCTCGTCCAGGTAAGATAGCAGTTGATCGAGGGTGTTCATTGCCAGCTGTGTAGCGCCTGACCGGGAGTCCGCTTTCAGTGCGGCCAGAAGGGACTTTGCCCTCGCATCAAGTTCCTGCATTCCGCTCTTCCGTGCTTATGTGCTGCTTCAAGGGTAGCACCTGTACGGTCTTTTCCTGATGTCTGGAGGTGAAAATAGCACTTGCCTGAATGTCAGCCCTGTATAAAATACGCGCAACTCAACCCCGAGTGCGCAGTATCCATGCACCTTGTTTCCTTCGATATTTTCCGAACCCTGGGTTTTCCCGACACCACCGTCCTCAAGCCGGACCAGTTTTTGCGTCATAAAGAACTGTTGCGGGAAGCAGATTGGGTCCTGTTTCCAGAGTACTGGCAGTTAAATGCCCTGGTTCACGGTCTCAAGTGCCGGGTGTTTCCCAGCGAAGCCAGCTACCGCATCGGCCACGACAAAGTGGAGATGACCCGTGCATTCCAGACGGTGGCCCCGGAGCACACGCCCTGGACCATGATTGAGGCCAACGGCCCGGTGGAACGTGACATGATCTGGGATGCCATGGTGCATCCGTTCGTGGCAAAGCTTCCCAAGGCCAGCATGGGCGAAGGCGTCTGGCTGATTGAATCCCGCGAGGACTGGCGCCGCTACTGCGAACGCACCGACGTGCTCTACGGCCAGGAATACCTCCCTCTGGACCGGGATGCGCGAGTTGTGGTGGTTGGCGATCAGGTGCTGACGGCTTACTGGCGAACCCAGGCCGATCAGGGCTTCTACAACAATGTGGCCCGGGGTGGCCGCATTGACAACAGTCCGGTTCCCCCGGTGATGACGGACCTGGCGTTGCGGCTGGCCAGGGATCTGGGTGTTGATCACGCAGGCTTTGATATTGCGCTGGTGGATGGCCACCCTTACGTACTGGAATTCAACCGGCTGTTCGGAAACAAGGGATTGGGCCAGGGCACGGAGCTCCAGGAGGCGATTCTCGGCTATCTCCGGGAACAGACCGAACCGGAAGACCCGGACGGCCCCACCGAACCACCGCCGATATGGCCGGTGGCGGTCTAGGAATTCCCGCCAGAATTCATGCCAGTGGCGTTGCCAGTATTGCCCATTACTTATGGGTAGATATGCTCATATCCGGGCCCTCAAAAAAGCCCGATGATCGCGCTATCTAACGGGTGCTGCAGCGTTGCTGTAGTGCCTTTTTTTATGCCTGTTTGCCCTGTGGAGGGACACACCACCCATGACCGAAGCCGCTAACGCCAATATCGCCGATTACTACGAAGCCGACACGTTCAAGCGCATCAAGGACTTTGCCGACGGCAAGGAAACTCCGTTTGTGGTGATCGACACCGCAACGATTGACCGTCAGTACGACGAGCTGGTCGAGGGTTTCCCCTACGCCAAGGTTTACTATGCGGTGAAAGCCAACCCGGCCCCGCAGATCCTGACCATGCTGCGCGACAAGGGTGCCTCTTTCGATATCGCGTCGGTTTACGAGCTGGACAAGGTGATGGCCCTGGGTGTGACCGGTGAGCGGATCAGCTACGGCAATACCATCAAGAAGGCGAAGGACATTCGCACCTTCTACGAGAAAGGCGTTCGTATGTTTGCCACCGACTCGGAGGCAGACCTTCGCAACATCGCCAAGGCGGCCCCGGGCTCGAAAGTGTATGTGCGTATCCTGACCGAAGGTACCCTGACGGCAGACTGGCCGCTGTCCCGCAAGTTCGGCTGCCAGACCGACATGGCCATGGACCTGCTGATCCTTGCCCGTGACCTGGGTCTGGTGCCCTACGGCGTGTCGTTTCACGTCGGTTCCCAGCAGCGCGAGATTGGCGCCTGGGATGCGGCCCTGAACAAGGTGAAGGTGATTTTCGAGCGTCTGAAGGAAGAAGACGGTATCGAGCTTAAGATGATCAACATGGGCGGTGGTTTCCCGGCCAACTACATCACTCGCACCAATGAGCTGAAGGTGTACGCCGAGGAGATTGCCCGCTTCCTGCACGAGGACTTTGGTGCGGAGCTGCCGGAGATCATCATCGAGCCGGGCCGATCGCTGATTTCCAACGCCGGTGTTCTGGTGAGCGAGGTGGTTCTGATTTCCCGGAAATCCCGTACTGCCCTGCATCGCTGGGTGTTTACCGATGTGGGCAAGTTTTCAGGCCTGATCGAGACCCTGGATGAGGCGATCAAGTTTCCGATCTGGACTGAGAAGGCGGGCGAAGGCGAGGACTGTGTGATTGCCGGGCCGACCTGTGACAGTGCCGATATCATGTATGAGCATCACAAGTATCCGTTGCCGTTGAATCTGGCGATTGGGGATCGGATGTATTGGCTGTCTACCGGAGCCTATACAACGACATACAGCGCCATTGAGTTTAATGGGTTTCCTCCGTTGAAGGACTATTACATCTGACCCTGTATTAGTTCGGAGTCTGGCCGCGGGGCGGGGGTGTCCTTTCCTCTGGGAAAAACAACTCGCTTTGCTCAGACATTTTTTCCCGGCGGAAAGGACACCCCCGCCCCACGGCCGTTCCGGCTGGATATGGGGAGTCCGCGAAGGGAAAATTGGTATTCAGAGAAGGATCAGCTTTCGGGCTGGTCCTTTTTTCGTTCCAGGTTCAGGGTAAAGGCCAGGGGCAAGACCAGCAGGCCGTAGGTGATCATCAGCATCAGGGCATGGCGGGCATCGCCGGTCCAGTCGGCGACGACACCGCCAAGCATAGGCACGCAAAAAGCGACGGTGTAACCGACCAGGAAGGTGCCGGCGGAGAGGCGGCCAGTTTCGGCGGCGGAGACCACCAGCGGGGGTATCGCTACGAGCAGGATCAGGAGCATGCCGGCGACCAAGCTCATGAGGGTGGCACTGACGATGGACCACCAGCCGGTAAGCATGACCGCGCCAATGGCGCCGAGCAGGCTGATGCTGGCCAGGGTGGCGATGACGCCACGACGCCCGACCCAGTAGCGCGCCATTTTCAGCATGATCAGGGAGGCGAAGACCTGGGCAAGGTTGTACCAGAACAGGGCATCCGGCAGTTTGTCGAACTGGCCCTGATGCTGCAGCAGGTTGCCCATGTACGCGTTGAGGCCAAAAAACAGCGAGCCGGAGAGGCCGAGCAGTAGACCGATTCTCAGGGTCAAGGGGTTATGCCAGTCCGGTAGCCAGGCTACTTTTCGCACCGGTTTGGCCCGGTCCCGTTTGGGCAGGAACAGGGCTGCGGCAACCAGCAGCGCCGGGAGTGACCAGGCCACCAGGGTGGCGCGCCAGCTGTTGTCTAGCAGGGGCATGAGCACAGGCAGCGTGATGCCGGCACCGATGAACTCACCCATCAGCATGCCGTTCATGTAGATCGCCGAGCCTAACGCGAGGTGGTGGGGGTCCAGCCACCGGGGCAGTAGTGCCGGCAGTGATGGTTGCATCATGGAGACGCCGATGCCCATGACGGCACTGGCAATCATCAGGGTCAGGGTGTCGGGCATCAGGCCGCGCCCGGCGGAGCCGATCACCATAATCACCATGGCCAGAGCCAGGGTATTGCGGGGGCCAATCCGGGCAATGGCCAGTGAGCCGGGCATGGAGCCGATGGCCAGCATCAGGATGGGCAGGGTGGTCAGGGCGCCGGTGAGTGCCTGGGTGAGTGCCAGTTCGTTGCTGATGAACGGCGCCAGGGGCGGCGCGACCAGTACCGGTATCCGCAGGTAAACGCCGGCCAGCCAAAGCAACACCGCCACCGGCAGCAGCTTCGCTGGCGGTGGCGGTGTGGTCGCGGCCTGGTATTCAGCCACGGGCAAGACGATTCAGTCTTCGCTGGTGTCCGGCAGATAGGCACCGTCTTCGTCGTGGACTTCACGGCCGGTAACCGGTGGGTTGAAGGCACAGATCAGTCGCATGTCTTCCGTGCCACCGTACAGGGTGTGCTGGTCATGCTTGTCGAGTGCGTACAGGGTTCCGTCAGTGATCTCGTGGGTTTCACCAGTGGCTTTGTCCAGGATCTTGCCGTTGCCGGCAACACAGTAGACCGCTTCGAGGTGATGCTTGTACCAGAGGTTCAACTCGGCCCCGGCAGGGATGATGGTTTCGTGGAAGGAAAAGCCCATGCCGTCTTTCTTGAGCAGCATGCGGCGGCTTGTCCACCCTGGGCCGGTGACTTCCCGCTCGGTACCGATAATGTCTTGCACTCGTACGATTTTCATGAGCATTCCTCATTTTGTGATGGAATAGCCTTTTAGTATAAACATCCCTTTCAGGTGCGGTTCAACCGCCAATCGTCGTAAACGGCCATGGCCTGTTCGATCGAGGTGGCGAATCTTTCCCGCTGGCGTTCATCCAGGGGGCGCCGTTTCCGGCACTTGTCGAAGGCTTTCTGAATTTCTTGTCGGCTCGATTTTTCAAGTCGCTCGAGCCAGTGATGGTCTGCTGGCTCAAGGTCCAGCAGGTCGCGACCAGCGTGATTCCGATGGGAGATATGCCACCAGTGATCCACGGCCCTTCCCAATACAACATAGCCGAACTGGCTGTCCTGTACAGGACCGAAGGTGGCTGTTTTCAATCCGTCCCTTAGCACGCCGATGCTCAGCGCCGGCAGGGCCAGCCGATCGCCGTAGAAATAGCTGCCGGCAGCACCGATCAAACCGCCCACCAGAGCGCCGGTTCCAAGGGAGGAGCCGAAGGTCAGCGCGTCGATTCCGGCGCCACTGACGGCGCCCGCGCCGAAGCCGGCGGTGGCCAGGTAGCGCTTGCTGACCGCCCAGGCTTTGCGGCTGTCTTCCGAGAACAGGTCGTGTTCGCTGTGCCACTCCAGTTCGGGCTCCTGGCGACGGATGCGCTGGTGCTGATAAAGATGTTCGATATCCACGCGCAGGGTCTGTTCCCGCTTGCGCTGGTGACGATACCAACGTTCCCGCAGCTGTTCGGCCAGGGAGCCGTCACTGGTTTCTGCAGCCTGGCCGGCGGTAAGCGTCCGTTTTTCCTGGTAGGACATCATGCTCTCCAGTGTCCCGGCGATCAGTACTGCGGCCTGATGGCGGCGCTGCTGCCGCTGGGCGGACAGGTAGTGAGTGGCCTGTTCCAGTGGTGTTTCCCAGTCCGGCTCCAGTTGTCCGAAAGCCCGTAAAAGGCCCAGATGTTGCTCGAATGGGGCGCGAACAGCGTCGAAACGGCGGACAACCTGAAAGAACTGGCCCAGCGCGGCCTGCCAGGTATCACTGTAGTCGTCGGCACCGATGCTGTTGATCAGGGCCAGGCTCGGGCGGCCGGTCCAGCGCAGGATGGTCATTTCTGCCTCGTGCTCTGCGCTGTAGGGCACCGAGCCGTCCACCACGTAGATGATCCCGGCGCCTTCAATCAGCGGTCTGAGAAGCTCACATTCATCGGTGAATCGGCCGTCCCCCTCATGCTGTGCCACAAAGGCTTTGACGGTGTCTGCGTGATCAGAGGCGGAGACACTGTGAGCTTCCAGCCACTCCATTACCCGTCTCGGCCGCTGGAATCCGGGCGTGTCGACCAGAGTGTAGAGGGTCTGGCCGTCCACCTTCAGCGGGTAAGCCTGATGCCTGCGTGTGGTGCCGGGTTCCAGGGCAATGGCAATGGCATCATTCTGGGACAGGGTCGCCACCACGCTGGATTTACCCTTGTTCGGGTGTCCGACGACCGCAAACGTGGGTATCTGAGTCATGACCCGTCCCCGATGGCTGTGTAGGGATCCCGCATCTGGAGCCGGGGCAGAGACACCTGGACGAACTCGCTGCCCAACCTTTGGGCAAATCGCAGCCAGGGCTGGATCTGGTGGGCATCGGGTTGCTGATTGCTGTCCGTGGCCAGTGGCACCAGCGCGACCCTGGCGTTGTCGGGCCAGATGTCCCGGGCGGCCGCGAGGAAGTCCTGAAGCTCGCCGGTCGGGGGTTGCCAGCAGCGAACCAGCAGGATGACTGCCTTGGCGTTGTTTTTCAGATGCTCGGCGATCCGGTGCAGAGCCTGATCATCGTCCGAAAGGCTGGCGCTGCCGCCGGCCGTGAGCACGAGCTGCTTGCCTGACCGAAGCGACTCTGGCAATTCCGGTTCACCGGCGCCGGCCCAACACAACAGAATGTCGCTGTCGGGCAGTGGTAGCAGGTTGCCTCGAGTGTCGGTGTCCGGAAGATCGTCGGCGTCATGATGGCTGTTGCCAGTGTCCAGGGCGGGTGTTTCCATGCGATACAGCAGGGCGTGCATGGCTGGATGACTGGTGAGCAGGCGCCGGGATTTTTGCCGGGCCTGCACGGACGCACACGCCCAGAGAATTATCCTTGGCAGAAGAACCCAGGTTGCCCACATCATGGCCACAAACGGCCACCACAGGCCCCAGAGGGCCGGGTCAGGACTTGCCGTTGGGTTACCGGCCCGGAAAAAACGCGTCGCCTCGACCAGCGCAAGATCCGGGGCCGCGGCAGGCCAGAGCCAGGCCCAGGGCGTCGCAATGGCCTTTACCAATCCGTGATAGCTGGTGGCGGCAGTGTCCAGCGTGGTGCTCCAGCCGAAGGCGAGGTCCTGCAAGACGACCATGGCCAGCAAGGTAAACAGCCCTGCGATGGCGAACGCAATGCCGCCCAGGTGAGCCGCTCTGGCCATCAGAACAGGCTGAAGCCTGGTGAAGGCGCCATCTCCCGGGTTGACCCCCAATCGACGTGCCAACCAGCGCCAGGGCTGCCATCCGGCCATGGCTTGCACGGTGGTGAACAGGGCGAATATCAGGTGCAGCAACACGAACGCCAGGAAAACCGTGATGTTGATGCGCTGGCCGCCGTCATAGAACAGCAGCCCGGCCATCGCCAGCGTGCCCGCAACCGCGCCTGACACTGCAAAACCACCGTTGATCCGGCGCCACGATGCCAGTGTCCGGTCCGCGGATGTCGGGGTTGTCCGGGGACCGCTGAGGCGGTTCAGGTGGGCGAGCCAGCGGGCCGCGTCCGGGGCCTCGCCCTGCTCTTCACAGACGAGAGCAAACTTGCGATCGCGTCGATGCAGGAAGGTAGGCGGCTGTGATCTGTCCCGTTGCGCCTGGCTGTCAAACTCCAGCAGCAATCGGAGGGGGTTGTCGGTCATTCAGGGTTCCGGTGTCGAATTCGGGCTGTCGGGCCCCGTCGGGCTTTAGTGCTAGGATATAGGGATACCCGCACCTGATACCAGACAACGAGAGTCCATGCCCCACCATCTGATGAACCTGCGCCATGTACCCGATGACGAGGCCGAGGAAATCCGGGCCCTGTTTGATGCCCACGAGGTAGCCTATTACGAGACGCCACCAAGCCGCTGGGGCATCAGCATGGGCGGTTTCTGGGTGCACGACGACGATGAGGCGGCCAGGGCCAGGGCGCTGCTGGATGAGTATCAGAGGCAACGCTATGAAACCCAGCGACAGGCCTACGAGGAGCACCTGGCCCGGGGCGAATCCGGCGGTTTCTGGTTCATGCTCAGGCAGAGGCCAATCCGGACTCTGGCGGCCTGCATTGCCATTCTGGTCATCATGGGCCTGAGCCTGCTGCCGTTCATCCGGATCGGATAGCGACCCGGCAATCAGTCGCTGTTTTTTCGGTCGAGGAATGCGATTGCCTCGTCAACCGCATCGCCGGCTGTGAGAAAGCTGGTGACATGTCCTCGCAGATGCATTTCATAGAGTTCGCTGTATACCTGATGACTTGCGAGAGCGTCCCGGAAACGTTCGGCCTGGCTGAAGGGCACAAGCATGTCCACGGCGCCGTGAAAGAGGAAGAAGGGCGGTGCGTTGGCCGTCACGTGACTGATCGGTGAGGCACTGCGATAGGTGTCCGGCATCGCCTGCTGCTCGCCACCGAGGAACTGCCGGATCAACTTGCCCGAACCGAACGCCATGAGGTCAGACGGCAAGCCGCCGGCGACAACAGCGTGCAGCCGGGACTCCGGCCCGCCGTAGGGCTCGTTCAGCTCGCTGTCGGAGCTTGCCACCAGGGCCAGCAGGGCAATCAGATGGGCGCCGGATGAAAACCCGAAACCGCTGACTTGCTTGCGGTCTAGGCGGTATTTGTCGGCATGCTCGTTCAACCACTGGCGGGCGAGCTGGAGATCATGCAGCTGCGCCGGGAAGGTGTATTCCGGTGCAAACCGGTAGTCGATGTTCAGCACCGCGAAACCGTGGCTGGCCACTTCTTCCGCGATCCAGGCCATGTCTTCACGGGACCGTCGTTGCCAGCCACCCCCGTGAACCATCAGGACCACCGGATGGCGATGCCCTGAGGCCCCGTTCTCGGGCAGGTAAAGGTCGGCGAAGAGTTGTTGTGGCCAGTTATCTGGGGAGAACTGTAAATTGCGCTCTACCTGAAAGGATTGCTCTCCCGGCAAGGCCGCGTTCTCTGGTCCATTGTGGTGGGTCGCGCATCCGGCCAGCAACAGCAGGCTGCCAATCACGCCGACCAACCCACCCCGTCTGCCCCCTGTTCGGTAACCGGGCACTGGGCTCTCCTTTTTCAGGCGAATTGAGGTTTCACATCAAATCTACGACGCACTGATATTGATGGATGCCGGTACGGGGCGGATTGCCTCATCCAGACTCCATTGTCCGACATTCAGTACAGTGTCCGGTTTCAAGGACAATCTCTGCAAGGCTCGCAATAGGCGTGTTTTTTGATGATTGCCGGCCCCGGGACTGTCCGGAAATCCGGAATTATTCTCTCAAGTTCAAGTAATAGGTAATTTTAATATATATAAATCAGATACATAGCCAATTGGCACAGGATGCGCATGGCGTTCCCGGGGCCCGGCTTGCGGCCTGGTCTGTTCGTTTACAACAACAAACAAGGAACGATCATGAAACGAATAATGCTCTGCGCCCTGATCGGCGCCACGGGGTTGACCCTCTCAGCTTGCAAGGATAATCCACCGTTCAACGAAATCCCCGATTTCATTCAGGGCGATATCAGTCAGACCAGCTACGACGGTATCACCGATGACCTGCTTACTGCGGGCCTGGGTGCCAGCGGTCTGGCCAGTGCGCCCGGGCCTGCATTCGCAGACCCTTTGAACCCTACCGCTGCAGAACTCCGGCGGTTGGCGATCTATAACAACTACCGCGCACTGGTGGATACCGCCCCCGGAGGCGGTTATGGGACCTTCTTTGGTCCGCAGGTTAACGCCAGCGGTGAAGGCCTGATTGCGGGTGAAGAATTCATTGCCTACATGTCTGTGCCCGGAACCGACGTGCCGGTTACGGTGATGGCCCAGGTGCCCGATAGCTTTGACCCGGATCGACCCTGCATGGTCACGGCGCCGTCCTCCGGCTCCCGGGGCATCTACGGTGCTATCGGTACGGCCGGCGAGTGGGGCCTGAAAAAAGGGTGTGCTGTCGTATACACCGACAAGGGCACAGGAACAGGTTCCCATAACCTGGCTACAAACACCGCCCAGCGGATTGATGGCACGCTCACCTCCGATGTCGAACCAGTGCAGTTCCGGGCCGACCTGACCGATGGGCAGCGAGCGGATTTCGACAGCGCGTGGCCGGATCGGTTTGCCTGGAAGCACGCTCACTCCAGAGCCAATCCGGAAGCCGACTGGGGCCAGCATGTACTGCAGTCCATCGAATTCGGGTTTTACGTGCTGAACGAGAAGTTTGGCCGTGAGCTGGGCAACGGCGAAACGCTGCTGACCATCAAACCCAAAAACACCGTGGTCATTGCCTCCAGTGTCTCCAACGGTGGTGGTTCTTCCGTCCGTGCAGCCGAGCAGGATACGAAGGGCCTTATCGATGGAGTGGCGGTGTCCGAGCCCAACGTGAACCCGCAGGTGGACCGAAGCTTCACCATACGCCAGGGCGAGGGCCCGGAGATTACCGAGCACAGCCGCAGCCTGCTGGATTACACCACGGCCCTTGCCGTCTATCAGGGTTGTGCCAACCAGGCGCCGGCGATCCGGGACGATGCGCCATTGAACGCCACCTTCAATCCCCCTGCAATCGGCGAGAATATCTGTAACTCCCTTGCCAACAAGGGTCTGGTAAGTGGTGCCACGCTGGATGACCGGGCTACCGAAGCGCTGCGCATCCTGAACGAGGACTTTGGTATTCAGCCGGAGCAGAATCTGTTGGCGCCGGTGCACTTCGGGCTCGCCGTAGCCCAGAGTATTTCCATGACCTATGCCAATGCTTATAGTCGCGCCGGTGTCGAGGATCGTGTCTGTGATCTCAGCCTGGCGGCCGTGGATGGCGCCGGGGCAGTGGCTCCGATAGCGCCGGGGGTAGAGGCCGCTCTGTTCTCTATCAGCAATGGCATTCCGCCGTCGGCCGGGGTGAACATCGTCTACGATGGTGCCGATGGTCAGCCCACCAATCTGCCTGCCAGTGCTTCACCAAGTACCAACCAATTGGACTATGGCCTGGATGCACTGTTGTGCCTTCGTAGCCTTGCCCAGGGCAGCGACGCCGTCAGCGGAGCTGATCTGCAGGGCTCTGACGCCGAGCTGGCAACGGCTATTGCCGAGGGTATCGCCGAAGTCCGTGCCTCGGGTGATCTGCAGGGCAAGCCGACGGTTTTCGTGACCGGCCGTGCCGATGCGATTCTACCCATCAACCACACCTCCCGGCCCTATTTTGGCCTGAACCAGCGAGTGGAGGGGGAGAAAAGTAACCTGCGGTACTACGAAATCCTGAACGCGCATCACCTGGACGTACTTAATGGGTTCCCGGGCGTTGCTGACCGGTATGTGCCGTTGCACCACTATTATTTCCAGGCGCTGGACCTGGTCTGGGCGAATCTGACTGAAAAGCGGGCGTTGCCGCCAAGCCAGGTAGTCCGGACGGTGCCACGGGGCGCTATCACAACACCGCTGGCGGAGGTCAACCTGCCGGCGATCAATCCCGCGCCGGATGCTGGCGACCGGATTGTCTTTACTGACAATCAGGTCCGGATCCCGGAATAAGTGTGACACGCGCCGGCCCGTTGCGGGGCCGGCTTCGTTTGCCCCCGGTCCGGGGGCCCCATATACTTCCGTCACTGCACCCGGCCTGTCGGGTGCGAGGGTTATCCAGATGAATGACATTCGACCCGTTGGTGCGCGGTACATGACACAGCTGTTTTCTGACAACAATAAAAGTGGCCTGACCAGAGACCTGATCGAAGCCCTGTTTCCCATGTTCGAGGAAGCCAGCGCCGGTGCCATCGCCGTGGACTGCGATGCACGGATTACCTGGATTAACAGCAGCTACTCCCATCTTCTTGGCCTGGGCGATCCGTCTACCATCATCGGCAAACCGGTGCGCCAGCTAATCCCTCACACCCGAATGCCCGAAGTGGTCGAAACCGGTAAACCCCTGCTGCTGGACATCATGGAGCACAACCAGCAACAGTTGGTGGTAACGCGCCTGCCGTACTACGACGACAACGGAAAAATCGTCGGTGCCGTGGCCTTTGTACTTTACGACGACCTTCAGCCCCTGACGCCACTGGTGTCGAAATACCGTCGGCTCCACCAGGATCTTGCGGCCGCGCGCAAGGCGTTGGCGAAAAAGGCACGAGGTACTCGCTACAGCCTCGGTGATTTCGTTGGTGCCAGCCCGGCAGCGCTGGAGGTCAAGCGTCGCGCGCGCTTGGCGGCCGGTCGCGATATGCCGGTTCTACTGCTGGGAGAAACGGGCACCGGCAAGGAAGTACTCGCCCAGGCGATTCATACGGTCTCGGGACGTGCGGAGAAACCGTTCGTGGGAGTGAACGTGGCCGCCATTCCGGACAACCTCCTTGAGGCCGAGTTCTTTGGCGTCGCACCCGGCGCCTACACCGGTGCCGATCGCCGCACCCGGGAAGGCAAGTTTCAACTGGCTAACGGTGGCACCCTGTTTCTCGACGAGGTGGGTGACATGCCGTTGCCGCTGCAGGCCAAGCTGTTGCGGGCCCTGCAAGAGGGAGAGATTGAACCGCTGGGCTCCAACAAGGTGGTTTCGGTGGATGTTCGGGTTATTGCTGCCACCAGCAGAAATCTTGAGGTCATGATCTCCGAAGGTACTTTCCGCTCCGATCTTTATTACCGCCTTAATGTCCTGGAAATCCCCATTCCACCCTTGAGGGATCGGCTGGCGGATCTCGGTGTGCTCTGCGAAGCGCTTCTTGAAGAGATCTGCGAGGGTCTGGAGTTGCGTGGTGAGATTACGGATGCCGGCGTCTCGGCGCTGGGCAGTTATGACTGGCCGGGCAATATCCGTGAGTTGCGCAACGTTCTCGAGCGGGCAATGACCATGGGCGAGGAAGGTGGCTTGCTCGATGCCGACGCGATTTTCAAGGTGTTGCCCCGAGCCGGGACGCGCCCGGTGTCTTCTCTTGCACCGCAACCCGTGAGGCCGTTGTCCCAGACACTCGCCGAGGCAGAGGCCCAGGCGATCGAAGAAGCTCTGGTGGCAAGCCGTGGCAACCGTACCCGGGCTGCCAAGCTGTTGGGTATATCCCGATCTGTTCTGTACGAGAAACTGGCCAAGTTGTCCTGAAATCCGGACGACTGTCTGCTCATCCGTACAATCCCTTACGACTGACGTCTAATGATGTCCTAAATTCCGGACACTTTCCCTCGTGCCGGCTTCGACCGCATTTTATAACTTGCTGAATTATATCAATAAAACTAAGATGGCATAGTGTCTGCTATATCCGAGGCGCAGGACGTCAGAACAATGCACAGAACAAGACTGGCGCTAACTGTTGGACCCCAAACATCACCCTGTCCGTCTGTTCCTGCATTCTCTGATTATACTCAGTTCAGGCCTTTCTGGTTGAAAGCCGCCAGGCCAGACAAAACAACAAAGTTAGGAGACTTGCCAATGAAACTTCTCAAGGCTCTCACCGGTGTGGCCGGTGCGATCGCTCTTACCACGGGCTCCGCTTTTGCAGACGATCTGCGCTGGAAAATGCCCGTAGCCTTCGCAACCAACCTTCCTGGCCTCGGTTCTCCCGCTGCCTGGGTTGCAGACAACCTCACTACCGCTTCTGATGGCAGCATCCAGGTCCGTGTCTATGAGCCCGGCAAGCTGGTTCCGCCGTTCGACATCCTGCAGTCCGTCTCAGACGGCAAGGTTTCCGCCGGTTACACCTGGATCGGTTACGACCAGGGCAAAGTGCCTGCGATTCCCCTGTTTGCCGCTGTTCCCTTCGGCATGAAGCCGCCTGCCTACATCGGCTGGTATTACTACGGTGGCGGTCATGAAATGCTGCAGGAAACCTATGCCAACAAAGGCTTCAATGTTCACGCACAGCTGTGCGGCATCATTGGGCCTGAAACAGCGGGTTGGTATTCCGAGCCCATCGAGACCCTGGAAGATTACAAAGGCCTGAAGATCCGCTTCGCCGGCCTCGGCGGCAAGGTCCTCGAAAAGCTGGGCGCCTCTGTCACCATGATGCCTGGCGGCGAGCTCTACCAGGCACTGGAGAAGGGCACCATCGATGCCACCGAATTCTCCATGCCAGCCATCGATCAGATCCTCGGCTTCAACCAGGTGGTCAAGTACAACCTGTTCCCGGGCTGGCACCAGCAGTTCACAGCCCAGTACATGCTGATCAACAAGGACGAGTGGGCACGGGCCACCGAGGCACAGAAGGCGCTGGTTGAGGCTTCCTGCACCGCGGCAACCACCCGTGGTCTGGCCGAGGGCGAGTACAAGAACGGCAAGGTTCTGGCCGAGTTCCAGGACAAGGGCGTTCAGGCTGACCAGATCCCCCGCGACGTTCTGCTCAAGTTGCGCGAAGTAACCGAGGAAGTGCTTGAAGAAGAAGCTTCCAAGGATGCTGACTTCAAGCGTGTCTATGAAAGCCAGCAGGAGTTCATGGAATCCTACAAGGTGTGGGATACCCGCGCCTATGTTCCGGCGGACCTGTAAGGTTCGGGGCTGACCCAGGGCACCGGACGCAATGCCGGTGCTCTTTGATTTAGTCTGGATGGCCCTGCGGGGCCATCCTTGTTTCACGGCAGGCTTTCTGAACGAGGAACTGTTGTATGACAGTGTCTGATAAAGGCTCTCCGCCCGAGGTGCATGCATCGGCGTCGGACGCCGGTCAATTTATTCATCATCACACCGAGTTTCCAACCACCTGGCTAAGCCGGGTTCTGGACGCCGTGATTTCTGCAATAGGCAAGAGTGCCTCCTGGCTCTGGATTGTGGTCACGGGCGTGATTATCTACGCAGTGGTGGGGCGCTATGCCTTTGGCATGGGGTCGGTCACTCTGGAGGAAGTTCAATGGCATCTGGCTGGCGCGGGCTGGTTGTTGGGGCTGGGCTACACCCTGGTAACCGATGATCACGTGCGGGTGGACGTTATCCATGAGCGCTTGTCGTTGAAAGGCCAGGCCTGGATCGAGCTGTTTGGGCTGGTGTTCCTGTTGTTGCCGTTTTTGGTGTTGGCGGTCTACGAAATGATTCCCTATGCCGTGAGCTCCTGGGAGCAGGGCGAGACCAGTCAGGCGCCGGCGGGCCTTCCTTACCGCTGGATTCTCAAGGGCGTTCTCGCGCTGTCGTTTGGGCTCCTGATCGTCGCGGCCCTGTCCCGTCTGCTGAAAGTGACGGCTTTGCTTTTCGGCTTTCCGAAGCCAATCCGGGTCGAGTCCGGTGAGACCAAGAAAGAGGATGCGTCCTGATGGAGCTTGAAACCCTATTTGTAATCGGCATGTTCCTCACCTTCGGGGCGCTGCTGATGACCGGCTATCCGGTTGCTTGGGTACTGGGCGGCACCGCGGTTATCTGGACCGTTGTTGGTGTCGTCGCCGTTGAGAATTTTGGAGCCAATCTGTGGTTCGATTATCAATCTTCCATGGGGCTTGTGCCCGAGCGAATCTGGAAGGTGGTCAGTAGCGAAACCCTTGTGGCACTGCCCATGTTTATATTCATGGGCATCATGCTTGACCAGTCCGGCGTAGCCGAGCGACTGATGAACAGCATGGTCAAACTGTTTGGCGCCGTTCGCGGCGGCTATGCGGTGACCGTCATCGTTATCGGCGTTCTGTTGGCCGCGACCACCGGTATCATCGGGGCGTCCGTCGTGCTCCTCGGCATGTTGTCCCTGCCGGTAATGATGGAGAACAAGTACGACAAGGGCTTTGCGGTGGGTACGGCGTGTGCCACCGGAACCCTGGGTATTCTGATTCCGCCCTCCATTATGCTGGTTCTGATGGCCGACCGCCTGGCGGTTCCCGAGGCGTCAGTCGGTGACCTGTTCATGGGCGCCTTCTTCCCCGGCCTTATGCTGGGTGCCATGTACGTGGCCTACGCGATTATCCGTCCGATGCTGCAGCCGAACATTGCGCCGGTGCCGGAAGGTACCGAAAAAGTGAGCTGGGCCATCGTCTGGGAAGTGGCAAAGGCAGTAGTGCCAACCGCCGCGTTGATCCTGGGCGTACTGGGTTCCATCTTTGCCGGCATAGCGACTCCAACGGAGGCTTCCGGTGTGGGCGCCCTGGGTGCTCTCCTGCTGGCACTGATGTCTGGCCGACTGAACCTGAACGTGCTGAACTCTTCCATGCAGCAGACGACGCGCACGGCGGCGTTCATCTTTGCCATCTTCCTGGGTGCCACCGCGTTCTCCGTGGTCCTGCGGGGTCTGGGCGGCGACCAAGTGATCGAAGACGCTCTGTTGGGTCTGCCGTTCGGTCCTTATGGCGTGATTCTGACCATTCTGTTCGGCGTATTCCTGCTCGGCTTCTTCCTGGACTGGGTGGAAATCACACTGATCATCCTGCCGCTGGTTGCCCCGGTTGTGCAGAGCCTTGGCTTTGATCTGGTCTGGTTCACCATCCTGTTTGCCATGTGCCTGCAGACCTCTTTCCTGACGCCACCGGTCGGATTCGCGCTGTTCTACATCAAGGGTGTAGCGCCGCCGGAGATCGCCGTTACCGACATCTACCGTGGCGTTATACCGTTCATCATTATTCAGCTGGCAGCGCTGGCTATTGTGTTCGTGGTACCGGAAATCGCGACCTGGCTGCCCAGCGTGGCTTACGACTAAGGAGAAAATAACCATGCGTCTGGAAAACCGGATTGCTTTGATTACCGGTGCCGGTCGCGGCATCGGCCGGGCCATTGCCGAGGCCTACGGCCGCGAAGGCGCCAAGGTCGCTGTGGCTGATCTGACACTCGAGGCGGCCCAGGACACCGTAGATGCCATCGAGCAGGCCGGCGGCACTGCCATCGCCCTTGAAATGGATGTGACTGACGAAGATGCAGTTGACGTAAACGTCAACTCTGTGGTTAAACAGTGGGGTGGTCTGGACATCGCCATTGCGAACGCCGGCATCCAGCACATTGATCCGGTGCACAAACTGGCTTATTCCGATTGGCGCAAAGTCATGAATGTGCATCTTGATGGCGCTTTCCTGGTGACTCGCGCGGCACTCAAGCACATGTACGAGAGCGGCGGTGGCACCATGCTCTACATGGGGTCGGTGCATTCTCTGGAGGCTTCTCCCCTGAAAGCCCCTTATGTGGCGGCCAAGCACGGCATGCTGGGGTTGTGTCGGGCGGTGGCGAAGGAAGGTGCGGAACACGGGGTGCGGAGCAACATCATCTGCCCCGGGTTTGTGCGCACGCCCCTGGTGGACAAGCAGATTCCGGAACAGGCCAAGGAGCTGGGCATTTCCGAAGAGGAAGTGATCAGTAAAGTTATGCTCAAGAACACTGTGGACGGGGAATTCACCACCCTGGAAGACGTGGCAGAGTTGGCGGTTCATCTGGCTGCATTCCCCTCTGCGGCTTTGACTGGCCAGTCCATCGTGGTCAGTCACGGCTGGCATATGCAGTAACATTCAGGAGATATGGATGAGCAATGAAGAACAATCACCGGTAGTCTGGTCTCCGTCGGAAGACACCCTGGCCAATTCCCGTATGGGCCAGTTCAGGACATGGCTTGAGCAGCAGGGCTTCGGCCCGTTTGCTGACTACCACGCACTGCACCAGTGGTCCATTGATGAGCTGGAAACCTTCTGGCAAAAAGTCTGGGATTACTGTGGTCTTGTCTGCGATACGCCGGCTGAAAAAGTACTGGGCAAGCATGAAATGCCGGGCGCCGAATGGTTCCCCGGGATGAAGCTGAACTTTGCTGCCAACCTGCTGAGGCTGGCAGATGGTGAGCACCGCGATCGCGAAGCGGTCGTGGCGTACTGCGAAACCCGTCCGGTGCTGCGTCGCACCTACGCCGAACTGAAAGCCGATGCCGGTGCCCTGGAAGCCTTCCTGCGCAGCAAAGGCATCAAACAGGGTGACCGGGTAGCCGGTGTTGTTACCAACGGCTATGAAGCCCTGGTGGGGATGCTGGCCGCTACAAGTCTTGGGGCCATCTGGAGTTCCGCGTCACCGGATTTCGGCATCGGCGCGATTCTTGACCGCTTTGGCCAGATCGAACCTTCGGCTCTGATCGTCGTGAACGGCTACGGCTACGGCGGCAAAGTGTTTGCGCGCCAGCAGGATTTTGCCGAGCTCATTGCCGGCCTGCCAACGCTCAAGGCGGTTGTCAGTGTCCAGCAACTGCCAGACGAGGCTCCGATTTCGGGCGATCTGGTGACTACCTGGGAAAACGCCCTCGCTGCTGGCGAAGGAACGGCTCCTTCCTTTACGCCTCTGCCTCCGGATCATCCGGTGTATATCCTGTATTCCTCCGGCACCACGGGCAAACCCAAGTGCATCGTGCACGGCAATGCTGGCCTGCTGGTCAATCATGCCAAGGAGCTGATGCTTCACGGCGACGTTGGCCCCGAAGACCGATTCCTGTACTTCACCACCTGTGGCTGGATGATGTGGAACTGGCAGGCCTCCGCCCTGATGACCGGCGCCGCCGTAATCACCGTTGATGGCTCTCCGGGTTACCCGAGCCTGAACTTTCTGTGGGACACCGTTGCGGAAGAGAAGGTCACCCACTTCGGAACCAGCGCCCGGTTCATTGCCGGCTGCCGAAAAGGCGAACTCAAGCCCGCAAAAACCCTGGATCAGAGCAAGCTGCGAGTGGTGTTTTCCACCGGCTCACCGCTGTTGCCGGAAGACTATGACTGGGTTTACAGCGATGGCGCCCCCGACGCCCTGCTTGGCTCCATTGCCGGTGGCACGGACATCTGCGGCTGCTTCGTGGGTTCAACGCCACTGCTGCCTGTTCGCCGCGGCGAAATCCAGTGCCGTTTCCTGGGCGTCGACGCGGTTGCCTACGGCGACGATGGCCAGCCGGTCAGTGAAGGTCGCGGCGAGCTGGTCTGCCGTCAGCCGCTGCCATCCATGCCCGTCAGCTTCTGGCAGGATCCGGATGGCGAGCGCTACCGCGACGCCTACTTCAACACCTTCCCGGGCGTATGGGCCCATGGTGATTTCATCGAGTTCACCGAACACGGCGGCGCCATCATCTATGGCCGCTCTGACGCCACCCTGAACCCGGGCGGCGTTCGAATCGGTACCGCGGAAATCTACCGCCAGGTCGAAACCGTGGCCGAGGTCAAAGACAGCCTCGTTGTCGGCCGTCAGATCGACGGCGACGTGGAAGTGGTTTTGCTGGTGGTTCCGGCCGACGGTCAGGAAATCACCGACGATCTGCTGAAACAGCTCAAGAGTCGAATCCGCGAGGGCGCCAGCCCACGGCACGTGCCCAAGCACATTGTGGAGGTGAACGACATTCCGTACACCCGCAGTGGCAAAAAGGTGGAATTGGCAGTGGCCCGTCTGATCAATGGTTCGAAGAAGGCGGACAATCGGGATGCTTTGGGGAACCCCGAAGCGTTGGATCACATTCGGGAGCGGTTGGCCGAGGTTGGGCTGTTGCCCAGTTGAAGGTCTGAAATCTGATGGAGGCTGTCGGTTTATGCTGTGCTAATCCGACTTACTCTCTTGATTTTGTCGACAAAAATGCTTCCGAGAATGGCCTTGATTGACCGCGCGGAGGCACACCGAGAGGCCCGGTGAGCGGCAGAAGAACCCCTTTCCAAAACTGTGCGGAGCCAGGGATGGCGGAGCCCAAGCGTCACAGGGATGTGCCGTTAGGAGCGTGTTTTGGAAAGGGGTTCTTCTGCCGCTCTACCCGAATGTCCGATGTTAGAAAGTTTCGTAAATTCCCGCCATTTCATCGTCTTGTAACCGAAGATCAGGCATTTTTAGTCCGTTCTTATACTAAGATCGTAACCAAAATTAACGAAAAAATGGTATCTTAGTAGCCCTATCAAAAGTTCCTAATCAGTCATTGCTCAGGTCGGACGTTCAAAAGACGCCTGACCCCGCCATGACCGTCCTGAACCCACCCATTAGCCTGAGGACGAAAATGACATCATCCAAAGCCAAGATTGTCTACACACTGACTGACGAGGCGCCAGCCCTCGCAACACGGTCGCTTCTTCCCATCCTGGAAACCTACGCCAAGCCGGCTGGTATTGAATTCGAAACCAGCGACATCTCTCTCGCGGCGCGTATTCTGGCGAACTTCCCGGATTATCTGGAGGAAGATCAGCGGGTTCCGGATGCCCTGGCCGAACTGGGTGAATACACCAAGGACCCGGACGCCAACATCATCAAACTGCCGAATATCTCAGCGTCCATTCCCCAGCTGCGGGCCGCGATCAAGGAGCTGAACGAGCAGGGTTACAACGTTCCGGAATACAAAGAAAACCCGGAAAATGACGAAGAGAAAGAAATTCAGTCCCGCTATGCCAAGGTTCTCGGTAGTGCCGTTAACCCGGTGCTGCGTGAGGGCAACTCCGACCGTCGTGCGCCGACTGCCGTAAAGGCTTTTGCCCGCAAATACCCGCATTCCATGGGTGAGTGGAGCCCGGCCTCACGTACCCACGTGGCCCACATGCGCGGTGGTGACTTCTACTCCAGCGAGCAGTCCGTAACTCTCGACAAGGCGACCAAAGCCAACATCGTGTTCGAGAACAAGCAGGGTAAGCAGACGGTTCTGAAATCCGACCTGCCGCTGCAGGAAGGCGAAGTTCTGGACGGCATGTTCATGAGCAAGAAGGCGCTGGTGAAGTTCTTCGAGGACGCCATTGCCGATTGCGAGAACACCGGTGTCATGTTCTCCCTGCACGTGAAAGCCACCATGATGAAAATCTCCCACCCGATCGTGTTCGGTCACGCGGTGAAGGTTTTCTACAAAGATCTGTTCGACAAGTACGGCGAGCTGTTCGACGAGATCGGCGTGAACCCGAACAACGGTCTGTCCAGCGTGGTCGAGAAGATCAAGCAACTGCCGGAATCCAAGCAGGAGCAGATCCAGGAAGACCTGCACGCCTGTTACGAGCACCGTCCGGAAATCGCCATGGTTGATTCCGTCAAGGGCATCACCAACCTGCACGTTCCAAGCGACGTCATTGTTGATGCTTCCATGCCGGCGATGATCCGTAACTCCGGCAAGATGTGGGCGCGTGACAACAAGCTCAAGGACACCAAGGCGGTTATGCCCGAGTCCACCTACGCCACCATCTACCAGGAAGTGATCAACTTCTGTAAGACTCACGGTGCCTTCGATCCCACCACCATGGGGACCGTACCGAACGTTGGTCTGATGGCGCAGAAAGCCGAAGAGTACGGCTCTCACGACAAGACCTTTGAAATCAAGGAAGACGGTGTTGTTCGCGTTGTTGCCGAAGACGGCACCGTGCTGACCGAGCACAACGTTGAGAAAGGCGACATCTGGCGCGCATGCCAGACCAAGGACCTGCCGATCCGTGACTGGGTCAAGCTGGCGGTCAATCGTGCCCGTGCCACCGGTATGCCGGCCGTGTTCTGGCTGGACGACGAGCGTGCTCACGACGCGCAGCTGATCCAGAAAGTGAACACCTATCTGAAGGATCACGACACTGAAGGTCTGGATATCCGCATCATGTCCCCGGTTCGCGCCATCCGCTGGACCATGGAGCGCCTGATTCGCGGTCTCGACACCATCTCCGTGACCGGTAACGTACTGCGTGACTACCTCACCGACCTGTTCCCGATCCTTGAGCTGGGTACCAGTGCCAAGATGCTGTCCATCGTTCCGCTGCTCAACGGCGGTGGCCTGTACGAGACCGGTGCCGGCGGTTCCGCACCCAAGCACGTGCAGCAGCTGATCCAGGAAAACCACCTGCGCTGGGACTCTCTGGGTGAGTTCCTGGCCACTGCGGTCTCCCTGGACGAGCTGGGCGAGAAGCAGAACAACGAGCGCGCGCGTCTGCTGGGTCAGACCCTGGACAAGGCCACCGAGCGTCTGCTGGAAAACAACCAGTCTCCGTCCCGGGTAACCGGCGAGCTCGACAACCGTGGTTCCCACTTCCACCTCGCCCGCTACTGGGCAGAGGAACTGGCCAACCAGGACAGCGACAAGGAGCTGAAGGAGTTCTTCACCAAGCTGTCTGCACAGCTGGAAGAGAACAAGGACAAGATCCTGGAAGAGATGACGGTGGTTCAGGGCAACCCGGCGGATATCGGTGGCTACTACCACCCGCCGATGGAGAAGGTCTGCGAAGTGATGCAGCCGAGCGCCACGCTGAACCGGATTCTCGAAGAAGCTCGCGCATCCGTGAAGTAAGTCAGCCTGTGAGCATCCGGCTTAACAGGCGGATGCCCTCAAAAAACCGGACAACCCTGGCGGGTTCTCCGGTTTTTTTATGGCTGTATACCGGGCGTTCATTCCTCGTCCGGTTCGTCCTGATAGCCTTTGCCGGTTTCGCCGGCTCGCCTGAGCTGAATCAGGGTGAGTGGGGGTCCCACCAGTTCAAAGATCACCGTTGCACCAATGACCAGAGGCAGAATATACGTCAGTTCCGGCAGCCGTTCTGTGGCCAGCAGTGCCAGGCCTAGGGCAACGCCGGCCTGGGGCATGAGGCAGGCGCCGATCCGTTTCCGGGTATGAGATGCAGAACCGGCCAGATAGCCGCCGAACCGTCCGCCGGCCAACCTGCCGGCAATCCGGGCGGCAACATAGGCGAGGCCCAGTGCGCCGAGGGTTGGCAGCATGGCCCACTCGAGCTGGTAGCCGGCCATAAAGAAGAACAGGGCCAGGAACGGCTCGGAAACCCCTTCAATTGAGCGGAACGGGCGCACATGATGCCTTGCCCGGTTGGCGACCACGATGCCGAGGGTCATGCAGGTCAGCAGATAGGAGAGACCAAGAAATGACGCGATACCGGCGGCTACAAAAACAAACCCGGCGGACTCGAGCAACATCGGCTCGCCGGGCCGCAGCCGGCCCGTAAGCCAGGCCATAGGCAGACCCAGGACCGTGCCCAGCAGAACCGCCCCTCCGACATCCAAAAGACCGACTCCGAGGGTCGAAAGCCCGGTACCGCCTTCGCCCAGCAGCAGTTGTGCACCGACCAGGCAGATACTGAACAGGATGGCGCCCCAGGCATCATCAATGGCGACGACCTGGAACACCAGCCGGGTCAGCGGACCGTTCGCACCAGCTTCCTTCAACGTATCAAGTGTTGCTGCCGGTGCTGTTGCTGTTGCGATGGAACCCAGGAGCAGCGCAGCGGGTAGATTACGAGTAACAAGCCAGACTGCAACGGCAACAAATGCCGCCGTCACCAGAGTGACCGCGAGGCTCACAATCACGGCTTCCCGGCCTTCTGACAGGTTTTTCACTGCCATGCGCTCGCCCAGCAGGAAGCCGACCATGGCAAGCGTTAATTGGGTAATGAATCCGAAGTGATCGTCTGCACCTGCTGGCAGAAGATCCAGAAGTTCCGGCCCGGCAAGCGCCCCAAGCAATAGCAACAGGGTAACCCTGGGCACGTGTATGCGCTGGCCGATGCCGTGTGCGGCAAGAGCCAGCAGCAGGGTGCCGCCGATTAGTAGCAGATCCGTTGCGTGATTCACGGGCTACTCCTGGTGGGGGGTGGAATGTAGCGGAGCGAACGCGCCTTTGGTCAGGAGGGCCAGATCGCGGGGCGCAAGTTCAATCTCTAGCCCTCTGCGCCCCCCGCTGACAAATATGGTGTCGAAGTCCAATGCCGAGTCGTCAATAAAGGTTGTCAGCTGTTTTCTCTGGCCCAGGGGGCTGACACCACCCAGGACATAGCCGGTGGTGCGCTCGACCAACTGTTTGTCTGCCATCCCGGCTTTTTTCCCACCTGAGGCCCGGGCGATCAGTTTCATATTGAGCATGGTGGTCACCGGGACAATGGCAACCACCAGCTCCTTGCCGTCGATGGCCACAACCAGTGTTTTGAAGACCCGGGCGGGATCCACGCCGGTTTTCTCGGCGGCCTCGGTACCATAGCTCTCGCTGGCCGGGTCGTGGTCGTACTCATGGATGGTATGGGGTACAGAGGCTTTGCGCGCAGCGTTGATGCCAGGCGTCATGCTGGGCTCCTGAAAGACGGCAGAAACCGGGAATTAAAGCAGCTAAGCGGCATCACAACAACTGTCTGGCGTGGAGGCAAAACCCGATTCCCGGGTGGATTTTACCGGGCATGACATTTGACGCTCGACTTAAAGCGCCGTTATGACTATTTTTCGTACATTATAAATATTCAAACATCGATGGCGGTGTTCATGGAGCCTTCGTCGTCGAAATCTCAGGGAATGAAAAGCTTGAACGAAAACCGCACACCCCTGCGGCGCGCTGGCTGGGCTGCCGTGGTCTATCTGATCGCCGGCTTTGCCTGGATTGCGTTTTCCGACACTCTCGCGGAAACATGGTTTCCCGATCCGAAAACCCTCTCCGTCATCCAGACCTGGAAAGGCTCTTTCTTTGTGCTGATAACCGGGGTGATTCTCTTTTCTGTGTTGCTCCGCCAACTCACCAAGGATCGGGCCCTGCTCAACCTCCAGCACCGACAACGGCAAGCACTCCGTGAGCGCGAGCGTCAGCTCCAGATCCTGATGGACAATCTCCCGGGCATGGCCTATCGCTGCCTGTATGATCCCGACTGGACAATGAAATTTGTCTCCCAGGGATGCACCAAGCTGACTGGTTATGAGCCCGATGAGTTGGTCAACAACCGGGTCACCAGCTATGCGGCGCTGGTTAGCGACGCTTCTAATCAGCAACTGTTCGAGCAAGTCAGAGTGGCCCTGGAAAAAGAAGAATCGTTTTCCCTGGAATACGAGGTCACCCGAAAAGACGGCAGTCGTATCTGGGTCTGGGAGCGGGGACGAGGCGTTCAGGAGGACGATGGCTCGCTCCACCTGGAAGGCATCATTCTGGACATTTCTGACCGCAAAGTGCTAGAGACAGAGCTTGAGCAAATGGCCACTCGGGATCCCCTGACCGGTCTTCTGAACAGGCGGGAGATGTCCCGGGTGCTGGATGAGGAGCTTCAGAGAGCCCGTCGTTACCAGCGACCCATGGCAGTGCTCTGGGTGGATTTCGACCATTTCAAGGATGTGAATGACACCTACGGCCATGCTGCAGGTGACTCGGTTCTCAGAGCTATCAGCCGCCTGTTGCTGGGTAGCGTCCGCAGCGTCGATTCCATCGGTCGGTTTGGCGGCGAGGAGTTCGTGATTGTTTTGCCTGAAATGGATCTGGAGGAGGCCCAGGAAACGGCCGAGCGTTTACGGCGCAAAGTGGCGGAAGAGCCGCAGCCGTTGGGGAATGGCGAGGCGGTGCCCCTGACCATCAGCGTGGGCGTTGCGGTCTACCCGGATCACGGGCAGACTGCTTCGACACTCTGTGCCGCCGCCGACAAAGCCATGTATCTGGCAAAGGATAGGGGCCGCAACTGTGTCGCCATGGCGCACCTGCACGACCAGGTCCATAATCAGTAGTGAGACTCGTGTCCTGGCAGGTGGAGGAGGTGACGTCCGCTTTGCTGCGGCCCGGCCAATGTGGCCCGGGCCGGTTCTGTTGAACATAGAAAAACAACAATCGTACTGAAAAAGGTTTGAGCCGATGAACCGACTTGCCCGCCGTGCCCTCCATAGCAGTCAGATTCCCGAGGATCTCGAATCCGTCACCTTTCGGGATGATGCCGGTGAAAATCCGGCTGCTGCCGGTGTCAGTCAGGAAACGGTTGATGCCCTGTGGCGCAGCGTCCAGAGCCTTTACCGGACCGGCGTGCACCCGGGTATCCAGATTTCCATCCGCCACAAGGGTGAGCAGGTTCTGCACCGGGCGATTGGCCATGCCAGTGGCAATGGCCCCCATGACCCGCGCGACGCCGCCAAGGTTCCGATGACGACTGATACTCCGATCTGCTACTTCTCCGCCTCCAAGGCGGTGACGGCACTGCTTATGCACATGCTGGCGGAACAGGGCCTGGTCAACCTGATGGATCCCGTCTCCTACTACTGCCCGGAGTTCGGGGTTAATGGGAAAAGGACCATCACCGTTCACCAGATTCTTTCTCACCGCGGGGGCATTCCTGCCATTCCACGGGAAACGCCGATTGATGTGCTGTGGGATAACGATGAAATCTGGCGTCTGCTCTGTGCTGCACGACCGGTGGAAGTGGACGGCGCCAAGGTGGCCTATCACGCCATCACCGGCGGTTTTGTCCTGCAGCGGGTATTGGAACGCGTCACGGGCGACACCATTGAAAAATACCTCGACAAGCATTTGCGTCGGCCCATGGGCATGAAATGGTTTACCTATGGCATTGCCCCGGAGCATCTCGATGAGCTGGCCTGCAATTACGCCACCGGACCAACGCCGCGTTTCCCCGTTTCCTGGGTTGTTAACCGCGCGCTGGGTGGCGATATCCGGACCGTCGAGCGGGTTACCAATGACCCGAGGTTCCAGGAAGCGGTGATTCCGGCGGGCAATCTGTGCGGTACGGCCGAGGAAATGGGCCGCTTCTTCCAGATGATGCTGAATGGCGGGCTCTGGAACGGCCGTCGTATCTGCAGCGAAATCACCATCCGCCGGGCCATTCAACAGTTCGGTTCGCTACAGATAGACCGCACCATGATGATACCCATGCGCTTCAGTGCCGGCATGATGCTGGGTGGCAATCCTGTGGGCCTCTGGGGTCAGAACAGCCGGTTTGCTTTCGGTCACGTCGGTCTGATCAACAAGCTGTGTTGGGCGGATGCGGCCCGAGATATTTCGGTCAGTCTGCTGAACACCGGCATCCCGATCGTCGGTCATCACCTGCCGGCACTGGCGAAGTTCGTGTATACCGTGGGCAATCGTTTTCCGTTGATACCCGAGCACCGGCGACCGCTGATCGCCGCCTGAGGCAAAGGGTTCAGAGCGTCCTGAGCTGGGCTTCGAGTATGCCCAGCACGGAGGACAGAATGTCCCTGAAATCCGTCAGGGTCTGGGTGCGCTGGATGACGTCTTCCCGGTTTTCATCAAGTCGCTCAAGCTTGGGCACAACCCGGCGTATGCCTTCTGTAATTACCTCATAGGGGTAATGGTGGTCCTGGATACTGAGCTTGTTTATCTCGGCCACTTCCTGGCTGAATATGCTGATGATGTCGTACAGCATGTCCTTGTGGTGAATGCTGCTGGCTTCCCAGTAGGCATCGTCCAGCAGTTCCAGCAGCGACAGATATTCACGGAGGGTATCCGCCACGGATGTCTGGGTCATGGGAGCTCCTGTCGGTGGGCATTGTCGTCTCTACAGGGAACTATAGCAGGGGTTCTGTCGTCTGGATGACAGGTGGTCCGGCAGAGCTGAAAATAAAAATGAAACTCTATTCATTTTAATTGCACTATGTCGGACAGTTGTGCAGACTTGCGTGATGGGAAAAGGATCTATCACGACTCATTGGACGAGAAGCCGAATGGACAAGCCCACCCCCCCCAGTAACCAGCCCGCCTCCCGCGAGGTCAAGCTGGACCATCACGACAGCGTTCGCAATCATGTGCACCAACAGGTGCGCTCTGAAGTTGAACGGCTGGAGCGCCGTATAAAAACCCTGCGTCTTGTCAAAGCACCCCACGCGGCCATCATGATCTCCACCTATGAACGCATGATCGACCGCAAGAAAGGCTTCCTGCAGAACTGGGACCTCAGGGATGGCGGCGCCGGCTAGCGGCCGGCGACAGGCACCGTTGTCCAGCTGGTAATCGCGTCGGCATCTTCCTGGTAGGTGCAATTGGCCGGATTCGGTATCGTGTCCTGCTCGTCCGTTGAGTCAGGATCGTCAATGCGCGCTGGCTCGCCGTTCGAGGCAAAAATCCTGACCACGTCCATGTTGTAATCCAGCTCGACTCTCAGGCAGTCCGGGCTGTTGTCTCCCAGGCCATAACCCGGATAGCGATCGAGTGTGATCACCTCGGATTCGTCATTCTTTATAAACAGCGTGTCGGTGTTTTCGTCAATGAAATCCTGGCGCAGTTCAATGCTGCCATGGTTCCGACTCAGGTAGTCGGCGGTGGCGAATTCGGTGGGGCTGTAGCCCAGTGTCATGAAACTGTTGGCATCAAACCGGCTGCCTGCCAGCACGCTGACCAGTTCCGGCTGGGCGGCCTGCTCCTCTTCTTCAACACTGCGGCTGACATACTGGATCGTGCGATATACCTTGTTTTCGAGATCCGAGCCTTCCGGGCCATCCGGCAGGTAACGCCAGTCGAGCGTCGGGTAGATCCAGAGCTGGTCGTTCAGCGGCAGATTGGCAATCACCGCCGACTGGTCTGTGAACCGGATCTGCGCGCCTTTGCCCCGGCTGTTGTAGGTGCCTGCGACACCATCTGCAATCCTCTGGCTGATGTATCGTTTGCCTTCCTGGAAATTGGTGACTTCGCCGGAGGCCAGCACCTGGTTCATCAGGTCCAGCGGGTTGCGCACGCTGTCATAGCTGTTGCCGGCGTCCGTTGGCGTGGCGCGGATGAAAACCTCGATGTGGCTGCGTATTTCCCCGGTGGTTTGCAGGTCGTCGGAATCGTCTGCTGCCGGCTGGATGCCCCGGTAAAAGTCCCAGAAACGGGTATTGCCGAGGTTGTCCGGTGCCACCTCCGTGTTTTCCAGGTTGAAGCTCGAGAACGTCAGATCCACATTGGTCGCCGGATTGAACGCGGAAGGTCCGGTATCCTCAAGTCCGCAGCCACTCAGGACAAGTGTGGTCATGGAAACAGCGGCGAAAATGCAGGAATGTCTCATTTCAGATGGCCCCGGGATGCGAAAAACGGTGTAAACGGCTAAAGTGAGTCACCGGGACGGTATAGCCCCGGCGTGGCTACTGACAGTAAAACAAAAAACCGGTATCTACCCTCGCGGAGATCACATTTTGCGGCAACGGCTTGAATTGGCGCTTCCAGCGGTGACGTCTTTGGTAGCGGTCCTGCTGTTCCTGGTCACGGCCATGATGCCGGTGTCGGCCAGTGCGGCCGGGCCCTGCCATGATGGCGAGATTGTACTGGACGGCGGTATCGAGAGTATCCGTGATCTGGGTGGCTGCATCTGGTATCTCGAGGACCCGGGGCAGGAACTGACCCTCGATGAGGTTCGCGCTCTCGAATCGGGTGCCTTTACCCGCCACGAAGGCGGCGTGTTGAACTTCGGCTACACGGAATCCGCATACTGGGTGCGCCTGGATCTCCGCTCCGCGGGCAATCCTGACCAGAACGGATGGATCCTTGAGCTTGCCCTGCCTCTGGTGGATGAAGTCACCCTGTTCATGGTCCGCGACGGGGATCTGGTTGATCAGCGACAGGCGGGTTATGAGGACAACTGGGTGGAACGGGACCTCGCCGTCCCCAACCCGACATTCCGCCTTTCACTGGCACCGGATTCCCTGAGCCACGTCTACTTGCGGGTGGTCAACACCAATACTTTCCGTCTGCCGATCGGCCTCTGGCATCCGGACAGCTACATCGAAAAAGTCTCGGTGGATGAGCTGGTGCGGGGCATCCTGCTTGGTTCGGTGCTGGCCATTCTCGCCTACAACCTGTTCGTCGCGGTCTCGGTTCGCGAGAGGAGCAACATCTATTACGTGCTCTACCTGGTCTTTGCGGCCATCTTTATCTTCACCGAACAGGTTCACGGTATCCAGCTTCTCGACAGCCGGCCCGCTCTGTTCGACAAGCAGTTCCTGCACTTCCAGATCATTCTGACCTGGTTCTGGGGCCTGCTGATGGCAAGGTCACTGCTGGAGACCCGGGAGCGGTCGGCCGACCTTGATCAGGTGATCCGCCTCTGTCTCTATTCGGTGGTCGCGACGTTCGTGCTTTCCCTATTCCTGCCCTACCACGTGGCCATGGAATGGATTGTGGTTGGCTCTGTCCTGCTGAGCCTGATCCTGATTGTGGTCAGTTACCTGTCCTGGCGCTATTACAACCCGGCGGCCCGGTCCTACTTTTTTGCCTGGACACTGGCGCTGGTGGGCTTCGGCATCTACGCCCTGACGGTAATGGGCATACTCCCGCTGAACACATTCACCGCCTATTCGCCGCAATTCGGTCTGACCGCCCAGATCATTCTGTTCTCGTTTGCCCTGGCAGACAGGATCAAGCAGGTCCAGGGCGAGGCCCTGGGCTGGAGCCAGCGGGCGCTGTCGAACCTTCAGCGTTACCAGTCGCTGTTCGATAACGCCATCGAGGGCGTGTTCCAGATGTCACCGGACCGGCGATTTGTCACGGCCAATCCCGCTATGGCGCGGCTGCTGGGCTACAACAGCAGCCGCGAGTTGCTCAAGCGGAACCCGGACGTACTGGAAACCTGCATCGCCGACGAGCGGTTGCGGCGGCTGGTGATCGAGCAGCTGGAGGCCCGGGGCACGGTCAAGGGCATTGAGGCTCGATACCTGACCCGGGATGGTGACGAGCGCTGGGCGACCATCTCACTGCACACGGTGTATGACACCGAGGGTGAGCCGACCCATCTGGAAGGCACCTGCATCGACGCCACCGAAAGTCACAATCGCTTGAGAATCGAGAGGGAGCGCGAGCAGGAGCGTCTCGAGAAGGAGCTTGCCCGCAATTCCGCGGAGGCGAAAAGCCAGTTCCTGGCCAATATGAGCCATGAGATCCGCACACCGCTGGCAGCCATCATCGGTTACGGAGAAACGTTGCTTGATCCGGATCTCAGTGAGCCGGAGAAAAGAAGCAGTGCCGAGACGGTGGTGCGCAGCGGCCGACATCTGCTGGACTTGGTCAACGACATCCTCGACCACTCGAAAATCGACGCGAACAAACTGGATGTGGACATCGTATCGGTCAATCTGCCGGAACTTCTTGACGAGATTCGCGCCTTCTTCGCGCCAAGAGCCCGGGAAAAAGGACTGGATTTCAGCATCATCTGCGAATACCCGTTGCCGGAGCAGGTACGCACCGACCCCACCCGACTGCGCCAGATCATCATCAACCTGTGTGGTAATGGCCTTAAATTTACCGATAAGGGGTCCATTTCCCTGGTGGTCCGTTGTGATCGCGATCAGGAATTGCTCGTGGCCCGGGTCGTGGATACCGGCATTGGCATGAAGCCGGAGCAATTGGGGCGTCTGTTCGATCCCTTTGCCCAGGGCAGCGCCGCCATTTCCAGGCAATATGGTGGCACTGGCCTCGGGCTCAGCATTTCCCGGCGTCTGGCGGAAATGCTTGGCGGCAGTATCCGGGTGAACAGCACCTATGGCGAGGGCAGCGAGTTTGAGCTTTCGATCCGGACAGGGCCACTGGATGAGGTGCATTTCCTGCGCGATGCCTCGGAGCTGAGCCAGCGCCGCCGGACCATCCCCATGGTTGTCGCGCCGCGATTGTCAGGGCGTATCCTGTGTGCCGAGGACAATGAGGTGAACCGGCGGCTTGTTTCCCTGCTGGTGTCTCGAACCGGAGCCGAGCTTGTCCATGTGGGCAACGGAGCGGAAGCCCTGGAAATGGCGATTCGCGAACCCTTTGATCTGATCCTGATGGACATACAGATGCCGGTGATGAACGGCCGTGACGCGACGGCGGCACTTCGCGAAGCCGGGGTGAATACGCCAGTCATCGCGCTCACCGCCAATGTGATGTCCGAGGACATTGCCGACTATCGCCTGGCCGGCTGCAATGAACACCTGGCGAAGCCCATCGACAAGCAGCGCTTCTATGAAACACTGGGACGATACCTGTCGGTGACGCCGGCCTCCGCTAATGAACGAACCTCACGCTATCAGGGCAAGGTGCTGGTTGCCGAAGACAACACGGAAAACCGGCAGCTGGTAGAGCGTATGCTGCGCCGGGAAGGTCTGGACGTCGTGGCAGTGACCGGCGGCGAGGACGCGGTTCGGACTGCATTGTCCGATACGGTTCATCTGGTGCTGATGGACCGTCACATGCCGGGAATGGATGGTGTTGACGCCACCCGGTTGCTGCGCCAGGCCGGGTTCCGCCGGCCGGTGATTGCCTTTACAGCTGGCGATCAGCCGGAAACCGATGCATTGCTTGAGGCCGGTTGTGACGGCGTTTTGAACAAGCCCATTGATCAGTCCCACCTGACGGCCCTGCTGGACCGGCTGCTGGGCACGGGCCCCGTTTTCGCCGCGGATACTGGCGAAGACGCTGAAATTGCCCACCTGGTGGCACAGTTTCTTGATGGGCTTGCCGCGCGGCGGACCCGAATGGATGCCGCGCTGGCGGACGCAGATCGTGAAGCAATGAAAACCGAAGCCCACCAGATCAAGGGCACGGCGGGTGCCATGGGCTATCCGCTGATGACCCGACAGGCGGGTATACTGGAAGAGCTGCTGAAAGTCACTGAGCCGGACTGGGAACGTGTTCGCAGCGAACTGAAGGAACTCGGTGAAATGATAGACCGTGCCCTCGCCGCTGCGAAAACGCCAGGCTGACGTGTGTGAGTATGACCAACAGGAAGAACCCGATGAGTGAGCTGCCGGAACGCCGAGAACACCATTCCTTGAGCATGATGTATGGTACCTATGCCGACATCCTGTTTGTGTTGTTTCCCTTTCTGATTATCGGTATGCAACGGTTGTGGGAAGGCCGGCTTTACGAAACCCTGCTGCGACCGGACCTGAGCATCGCCGCCGCTATCCTTGCCGGTCTGGCTATCGGCAAGTTCGTGCTCGGTCTCGTGACCAACCGGGAGCTCGGGCGCTACAAGGAGCGGATTGTTTTCTTCATTGCCCTGACGCTTTTCGTGGTGCTGGGGCCGGCAATCATTCTGATCCTGAGTATACTGGGAAGCGCGGATGTACCCGGTTTTGTAACCTTTGTTCAGCCGATCCTTCTGATTATTGCGATATCCCTCTACACAACCGCTGTGAGCATCAGCAATATACTGACACGGTTTGGCATGGAGGACGGGACGACGGCCAATCCGGAGACCTCGCCACGCCCTGACTACAGTGACATGAGCGAGCCCCGACCAGCGCCGCTGGACCTGCCGCGGCGCACAGGCAACGACCCGACAGTTTGAGAGGAGCAACCCACATGACGGATCTGAAAGTGCTGGTAGTGGAAGATGAGCCTGTGATGCGAGAGCGGCTCGTGGATATGCTCTACAACGCTGGCGCAACCAAGGTGATCGAGTGTATTGACGCAGCTTCCGCCAGGACGGCTTTCAAAGCCGGGGAATTTCACATCATCCTGCTGGATCTGGGGTTGCCGGACGGCGATGGGCACGAACTGATGCTGGAATTCAAGGACGCCCGTGAGGAGCAGCACATTGTGCTGGTGACGGCGGACGATTCGATCGAGAGTATTCAGCGGGCGATCAGTGCCGGTGCTAACGGCTACGTGGTCAAGCCTTACTCCCAGGAAAAAATACACGATGTGGTCAACAATTACGCCATGGTTCACGGCGGCGATATGGCGATGATGCAGGGTCTGAACCGGCGCCACTGACCGGTTCAGACACGCGGCTTCTGAATCAGGCGACCTGCCGGGCAATCCATGAATTGTAACGGGTCGCCAATGCTCTGACGTACCTTGCCTCGGCGTCGTTCATATTGCCCAGGACGCCCTTGAAGATCCAGCCCCGCTCATACACTCCCAGCACCCGCTGTTCGTCATCCAGATTGACGCGCTGATTAAGTTTTTTGCAGATGGCATCCAGCAGCGGCAGCTTCTCCGGACGCTTGATCGGGCCCTGGCGATTGTTCATGGGCTGGTTTGCTGCGCGAGTTGTCGGATGTCTTTTCATGATGTTCTCCTTGTCGTTTTGCGGCTGCAAAAACAAAACCCCGGTGCCTGAAGCGACCGGGGTTTCGCGGAGAAGCTGACCCGGTCGCTACATAGGCTCCCGGGACTGACCGAAAGCCGTTAGATGTCTTTCACCATCGCGCGAACAGACTGCCCTGCATGGCAACCTGCTGCTGTGTAAGCGCTGAACTGTGGAATCATTCTGGTCATACCGGCTCTTATGTTTCGGTTCGACTACCAGTGTATAGGCTAATGGGCCGTTTGCAATAGCCCGGCTTCTTCGGCAAACCCCTACAGACGGCCTCCAGGGGCGCTTGGCATAATTCTTTCCGTCACGTGTTTTACGTTGTGCAATCCCGACTGCCTGCCGCGCCAGGCAGTTGATGGATCTCTCCTTTCTACGCAGCCTCTATGGCTGCGTTTTTTTTGGGTAGTGGAATCTTCGTAGCCATTACTTCTTACAGATTTTGCGGCCTGTCCCGGCGATAATTCGCACACTAATATTCGATTAATCGCCATCAACAGACAGAGGTTGAAACCTAGCAAAATGTCCGACGAAGCCGGATCTGCCAGTAAAAAGTTCCGTTCCCACGCATTGATTGAACTCGCCCTGATTATTGCACTTGGTCTTTACCTGCTGGTCGCGCAGGAGCAGGTCGTGGGTGAGAATCTGGTGTTTACCGTGACCGGAGCCGCGCTCATGGCCCTGGTGACCTACTGGACGCTGAATACCCTTCGGGATGGTCTCGAGGTCATCGCACTGCGTGTCCGTCACGCCAGGCACTGATCAACCGGGAATGCGTCAGGCCTGCCGGGTTTGACCCGTTAACGGCGCCAATTCGTCCTGATTCGGCGCAATCCGTTCCCAGGTTTTGTGGAGAATCAGGGCATCGTTTGCGGCCCGATGCACAGGCAGGCCAAGCTCTGTAATCACCTGTTGGCGAAGTGCTGACCATTCGCGCACCTGCCTCGTGTCCAACAGCGCTGAAATGGATTCAAGCTGAAACGTTGGCGTTATGCGGGCGGCCTTGAACAAACGATGCAGCCAGAAACTGTCGAAGGTCCAGGCATCGCAAAACACCTGTTCCGGCAGCAGTTCGTTGAGGGCACTGGCGACTTCGCTCACCGCAATACCATCCGCTTCCAGGGTCTCGCGGGAAATGCCGTGAATCTGCTCAGCGCTTTGTGACCAGTCCTGCCACAGCACGTGGGGGCTGATCAGCCAGCTGTGGAGAGTGCCATCCGGCATGCAGATTCCCACCTCAATGGGGTAGCTCGCGATCAGATCAAGGCTTGATGCCTCGAAATCGATGAATGCCGGCTGGATAGTGGTCATGGAGTCAGTGTAGCTGATGAGTTGTTTTTCGCTGAGTTTACCCGCCCCGCAAGCGAGACGCGAACCCAACCTGTTCCTGCACTGTTACAATATGTCCATTCATTGTAAAAGCCCGATGACAGCAACAGGCCTCGGGCGCGACAGTAAACCAGCCAAATCCGAACCGCACCATACGGGGAGCCCGAATGACAGACACCGTAGTCGTTATCTATTCCGGAGGCATGGACTCCTACACCCTGCTGCATCTGGCCCGGGAGCGCGGCTACCAGGTTCATGCCCTGTCCTTCAACTACGGGCAGCGCCATGTCCGGGAGCTTGAGTGCGCGCGTTCGGTCTGTGAAGCGCTGGGTGTACCCCACAAGGTGATCGATATCCGCGCCATGAGTGAGGTGATGGCCGGCTCATCGCTGACCTCGGATATCGATGTGCCGGAAGGCCACTATGAAGAAGACAGCATGAAAGCGACCGTGGTGCCTAACCGAAACATGATTCTCCTGTCCCTGGCGACCGGTTACGCCGTGACCGCAGGTGCTGGCGCCGTCTGGTACGGAGCTCATGGTGGCGACCACGCTATCTACCCGGACTGTCGCCCGGAGTTTGTGGATAAAATGGACGCGGTCTGCCGCGTGGCCAACTACGAGCCGGTCGGCATTGAGGCGCCTTTCATGACCATGGACAAGGGTCAGATCCTGGCTGAAGGCCTGCGCCTGGGACTGGACTATGCACAGACCTGGACCTGCTACAACGGCCGGGAGCGGGCTTGTGGACGCTGCGGCTCCTGTGTTGAACGACTGGAAGCCTTCGCTGCCAATGGTGTCAAAGATCCCCTGGACTACGAGGCGGCAAGCTGATGTATCGGGTCAAGGAAGCCTTCTACACGTTGCAGGGTGAAGGTGCCCAGGCCGGGCGTGCTGCCGTGTTCTGTCGTTTCAGCAAGTGCAACCTTTGGACCGGTCGCGAGAAGGACCGCGCCACTGCCGTGTGCAATTTCTGTGATACCGATTTTGTCGGTACTGATGGCCAGAATGGTGGTCGCTTTGAAACCCCGGAGGAACTGGCCCGTCACATACGCAATCTTTGGCCGGAGGCACCCGGCAAGCCCTACGTGGTCTGCACCGGTGGCGAGCCCCTGCTGCAGCTGGATGCTCCCCTGATCGAGGCTCTGCACCGGGAAGGGTTCGAGGTAGGGGTAGAGACCAACGGTACCCTGCCCGCGCCCGAAGGCATCGACTGGCTCTGCGTCAGTCCGAAAGCCGATGCCCCGGTGGTGCTTGAGGCCTGTGACGAGCTGAAGCTGGTCTATCCCCAGCCCCTGGCGATGCCGGAGCGATTCCTGGGCATTCGCGCAAGCCATTATTTCCTGTCGCCGATGGCCTCTCCCTCGATACCGGAAACGGCTGTGGATGAGATCAAACAAAGCAATACCCGACGCGCCACCGATTATTGTCTCGCGCATCCGCAGTGGCGCCTGACCCTGCAAATGCACAAGATCATCGGCATCGACTGATTACCCCGTGGCCAGTGCCCGCCTGGCGGTAATCAGCCCGGGGCCGGGTTGCGAAATTCGGTAATGGCTGGGGCTGCTGCCGGTCCAGCGCTTGAAAGCCCGGGTGAAATTCGCCGCGTCGGCGTAACCGAGGGCATCGGCAATCTGGCTCAGATTCATGGTGGTACTGCGGAGCAGATCCTGTGCCCGTTCCAGGCGGACCTGATCTACCAGCTGCTGGAAACTGGCGTCTTCTTCCTGCAGCCGCCGCTTGAGCGTTCTCTCGGACACAAACAGGGTGGCCGCTACCCTGGCCAGTTTTGGCGGGAAGGGGTGGCTGGTCTCGATTACCCGTCGGACGCGACAGGCAAATCCGGCGTCTTCGGTCAGCTGCCGCAGCGCCTCCTCGCACTGGGCTTTGGACGAGGCCGCCAGTTGATCATCGGTGAAGCGCACGGGCAGGCTCAGACGGCCAACCGGAATCACCAGGGCATTCTCCGTAGCGCCGAATTCCACCGGCACCGGGATCTGTGAGCGGAAACGCTGGAAATAGGCCGGCTCCGTTCCCCGGCGAACAATCCGCAAACCGTCAATGACCGAGCCTGTCAACTGTGCCCCCATGGAAACGCAACCAAACAGCATGGCATCCATGATAAAGCCGTGCAGAGGCCCCAGGTCGATATCACAATGCACAACGTACCAGGCCAGGTTGCCGGTCTCCCGTTTGCAGACCCGAAGGTGAGGCACCCTTAGCGTCAGGTATCGGGTCATCAGCTCCATGGCATCGCCCAGGGTACGGCTACTCATGACGGCCGTACCCAGGGCGCCGTGCAGGGGCAGCTTCAGCTCCCTGGCGAGCATGATACCGAGTCCAGGTTCGCCGCTTTCGATAATGGCCCGGGTGACGAATTCGCTGGCCTGGGTCTGGCTCACCCGCCGATCGGTGGATTGCAGGCGGACGGGGTCAAGACCGACCCGGAGGAGGAGGTCTTGTTCGTCAACACCGATGGTGTTCAGCAGTTCGGCCAGAAGATGCAGGTAGATGGCCGGCATGCCCAGGTCCTGTGCCGTTGAAACGGAGGCGCGCATGGGATTTCCTCGTCTGATTCTGTTCTTGTTATGTCGCAGAACGCTTGGTTTCGACGATTATGGCGCCTCGCGGCTCGTTGCCCCATGACTTCGGTGACGGAATAAATGGCCTGAAAGGCCAATCATCGGCTGGTTGGCAGGAAGCATCCGGATCGATCACTGGCCATGACGGCGGACAAAGTGTTCCAGGGCTGCGGCAGATCGCCCGGGCGTTTCCAGCATCGGAAGATGCCCGACACCCCGGAACATGTGGATTTCTGCCTGAGGCGTGGCCGAGCTGAACCAGTCGACGCAGCGGGTCGGGGTAATCACGTCACGGTCGCCCCACTGAACCTGCAGTGGCGGTGTCTCGGGGCCCAGGTAGCGGGCCGGTGCCAGCGCGTCTGCCACCATGTCACTGAAGATATGACGGAGGGCCTTGGTGCGGCCCAGGAGGTCCGGTCCGAGGAGGCCGGCCATGGCAAGTCCGGAGACCGTGGGCTTGCCGGTGCCAACACTGTTGAACATACGGTAGACGCCTTTCCAGTCCCGTGGAATCAGGATGCCATCCCGGTCAGGCTTCAGGGGGGCGTGAATGTCTACCTCTTCATGTTCGGGGATGCCGGCGCTGTTGAGCAACGTCACCGAGCGGGGCGCCGGATCCAGTGTGTGGGCCAGTATTGCGGCAATCGCGCCACCCATGGAGCTGCCGGCCAGATGGATGTTGTCGGTGTTAACGCCGGCAAGCCACTGAGCCAGTCGACGGGCCTGGGTTTCGTAGCGGTAGCAGGCCTCCGGCCGGTAATCACTCTCCCCGAATCCCGGCAGATCCGGCGCCAGAAGATGCCAGTGTCTTGGCAGTCTTTGCAGCCACAGCCCCCAGTTTTCCTTCATGGCGGCAAAGCCATGAATCAGGACGATCGTCGGGCGGCCGACATCTGGCGATCCCCGTTCCAGGAAAACCATCTTGTGGCCATCGACCATGGTTTCACGGCGGCGGGCCTGGAGAAGAAATCGTTGTCCCGTGCGGGCAGCGGGCCAGAAGTTGGGGGCAGGAATTCTCATGGTTGTCAGCGATCACCGGTTTTGGGTCTGACCACCAGTCTACCGGGACCAGAATCCGGAGCCTTGGCCACAGTGCCCGTGGACGTCGGCGAATGGGCAACAGATTGCCCGTGACGGGGCATCGAAAGTCAGAGCTTCAGGTCGACAATCACCGGATTATGGTCGCTGGATCGCCAGGGTCCCCGGCCGGATGCCGGGTGATCGCTCCGGTAGTCGAGTACCCGGGGCTCATCGGCGTTCACCAGCCAGCTCCAGGCGCCCATGACCCTTGGTTTTAAGGTCTCGGAGGCGAGTGCGAAATCCAGCGAGCCCTTCTGACCACGGTAACGGTAGGTGTAGTGACCACAGGTCTTTTCGGTGCAGGGATGGAAATGGTGCACCATGCTGGTAAATCCTGCCTGCTCCAGCACCGCTATGGGATGTTCGCGGGCATAGCTGTTGAGGTCACCGATTATCAGGGTGCCGACTGAATGGTGCCTGCGGGTATCGCTGCCGGACCAGGCCGCCAGTGTTTTCGCTTCGTTGGTCCGCCGGCTTGCGTAGCAGCCCTGGCCATCGGCCTGGTCTTTATCATCGCCACGGGCGCCCCGACAGGATTTCGATTTCAGGTGAGGAACAATTACCCGAACGGTAGCATCACCGTCCGTTCGGCCGAAATCCTGAGCCAGGGGAGGCCGGCCTCCCGATTCAAATGGCCCTTTGGTAAGCCGTTCTGGCGGGCCAACGGCGCTAATCCGGTCGCTGCGGTAGAGCAGGCCGGTCCGGATCTCGTCATCGCCGTCCTGGCCGGGCGTGCTGACGAACCGCCAGGTGCCGCCCAGGGCCTCTGCAAGTTTCGCTATGGAACTTGCCGGTCCATAGCCGTCGTTCTCAAGTTCGGTCAGCGCAAGAATGTCCGGATCGGGGGCCAGAAGTGTGTTCACCAGTTGTTGTTGTTGGCGCCGGAATTCCGCCGGTGTCCCGGCCCCACGACTCGTTGGAAACTCGCCGCCCCGGCCATCTCCGTTAAAGAAATTACCAAGGTTCAGAGCCATGATCCGCACCGAAGCCTCATGCCGCGGCCCGGGTGCGGTTTCTCTGGGATTGGTGGCGAGGAAAGCCGGCTCCTGAGAAGGCTGGAGCCGCCAGGCATCGAAGCGGAAATCCAGCACACCGATGAGCCCTCTAATCTGATCACCGGCCCTTACGGTTGCCGAGGACAGGCCGCCCGGGGGCCAGGGTACCGGGCGGGGGTCTCTCCTGGACCGGTTGTCATCAAGCAGAACGCGGTTTGCCCCGTTCCGGGTGAATGCCCGGTGTGCTTCTTTGCCGGGGGGCAGGTATTCCGTAGGCTGGACCTGGTCTGAGGCCGCCAGCCCAAGCTCGCCGTAGCGAGCCAGGTTGTAGTTGTCCACCACCGTCAGGGGCTGGCGAAAGGTAACTCTCATGTTCTCCAGATGTTCCGGATCGACGGTCCAGGGCAGGGTGATGGCAATGGGCGCTGGAAGCGGCCCACGCCCGCACGCCCGGATGCTCCGAACCGACACCAGTTCGGTCAGCCCGTGGTATTCCTTCACCTTTCCGGTTACCCGCACTCGCATGCCGACATCGGCGATTTCACGATCGGTGTAAATAAACAGCGCTTCGGAAGTGGCGGGATTCCCGTCGGTCTGATGGTCGGCCTGCTGCAGGTAAAAACCACCAAAGCCGCCCTTTGCCCGGGAATCCTGGGTCAGGATGCCCTCGACGGTGACGGTAGCTCCTGCCATGGGTGAGGTCGGGCCAGTTCCCTGGACCCGGGAAATCGGCGTTGCGGGATCACCGCAGACCGATTCTGCCCTCCCTGCTGCGGGCAGAAACGACAGAATCAGAACGCCGAGAAAGACATACCGCCAGGTCCCAGAGCTCACACTGGCGGTTTAGCTGAGGCCGGCAACGGCTTTGAGGGCCTGTTCGCGTTTGCTGCCAAATCCCAACTGGTCGGGATTGGCCAACTCAAGCTGTTGCACCAGAGGATCCGGGTGCTGATTGTCGAAGGTAATACCGAGCCGTGACAGCACGTAGGGGGCAAGCGCGGCACGGGTAGCAACTTCCAGACGACCATGTTCCATGCCGTAGTCACGGGCAATGATCTCTTGCTGGGCTTGGGTCAGGCGCTGATCCGGGGTGACCACCAGGGTAACCTGCCGGTTCCAGTGCTCGTCCTGGTCCCGGGTGTGTCTGGCGCGCTGCCGGAGGGCCTCCGGCGAGGTCCGGAATCGGCTCAGGGCGAAATCCCGGAATTCCCGGTTTGAGTCGCACCATGCCCGCAAATGCCAGCTGTCGCCGGCACAAACCAGAGTATGCGGCTCAAGTATGCTTTCCACCGCTTCCGGTCGGCTCAGGGAGGCATAGCTGGCCCGCAGCTGTCTTCCCTGTCGTGTTGCCGTCACCACCGCACGCATGGTTTCGGGCGCGATGACCCGATTCGGACCCTGGACCACGGTGCTGTCCGGCAGGCCAATGTTCAGGGATTCAAACGTGGTGCTCAGGTTTTGCTGGCGGGCAAGCAGGTCCAGATATTCATTGACCACGCCTCGGGTGACCACCGGGCGAAATCTATCGGCCGGGACATAACCTTTCAGGTGACGGTCGTAAACCAGATTGCCCGGCGCCAGTTCGCGCAGATAGGTGTTGATATCCTTGGACGCCTGCTGACGACCGATCCCGAAACTGTGGCAGATGTGGTTGGTAGTCAGACGACCTTCCCACAGGGCAATCGTTTCGATAAGTCGATAGCGAAGCAGCAGATCCCAGCGGATGGGCCAGTCCGTTTTTTTCATAACCAGGCGCTCACGGTCCAATGAATAGCTCGTTTTCATGTTACCTGCTCCGGCACTCATGGTCTGTTACGGCGCATTAATGTAAAACCCTGTTAAACCGCTACACGGCGGCCTTTGCGGGTTTTTGTGATGCAGTTAACAGGTTTCGGGAAGTGCCTAGTGGCTTCACTTCCCGCTACTGATCTAATACGTCGCCGGCAAAGTCCGGGACTTGTTGCTATTTTGTTTGTCATCCAAGCGAAAATACCCTGTAACGCCCGGAGCCGATGTAATGACCCGAATGGTCACCTCCCTGTCTGCCCTGATTCTAAGCATTATTCTGCTGGTCAGTGGCAATGCATTCCTGATGACACTGCTGGGCATCCGTCTGAGTATCGAGGCGATATCGCCGGATATTATCGGCTGGATTCTGGTCTGCTATTCCATCGGTTTTGTGTTGGGTACGCTCTATGTTCACCGGATTATCGGCCGGGTTGGTCATATCCGGGCGTTCGCGGTGTTTGCCGCCGCTGCCGCTGTCACGTCGTTACTCTATCCGATGGCCGTTTCCGAGATTTTCTGGGCTGTTCTGCGGGTACTCTCCGGGTTCAGTATTGCCGGTGTGCTGGTGGTCATCGAGAGCTGGTTCTCCAGCCGTGCCACCAATGCCAACCGCGGTGCGTTGTTTGCGGTGTACCAGATTGTTTTCTATCTGTCCGCCGCCGGCGGCCAGCTCATCGTGAATATCGGCGACCCCGCCAATTTCATGCCTTTCTCGATTGCCGCGATTCTGTTGGCGCTGGCGCTGATGCCGCTGGCACTGACCAAAATGGAAGCGCCCGTTATTGAGCAGGTTCAGCGCATCTCTATTTTCACTTTGGCCCGGGAATCCTTTTCCGGTGTTGCCGGCGCCCTGATCTGCGGCGTCATGATCGGCGGCTTTTATGCGCTTGGGCCGGTGTACGCAACACTGGTCGGGCTGGACGTTGCACGGACATCCACGTTCATGGCCAGTGCCATTGTCGCGGCCATGATCCTTGCCTGGCCGCTGGGCCGGCTCTGCGACCGTTTCGACCGGCGCCGCGTGATGTTCTGGATCGCTCTGGTAGCGGCTTCAGCCGCAGGCGGTGTTGGAGTTCTCGGGGCTGGGAATGCGTGGCTTTTGACCCTTCTGGTTGGTGTGTTCACGGGGCTTTCAGCCGCTTTGTACCCCGTAGCCGTGGCCATCACCAATGACCGTATGGAAAGCACCCGTATTGTGGCCGCTAGTGCCACCCTGTTGCTCAGTTACGGCGTTGGCAGTGTCATCGGGCCGGTTGTCATGGCGGAGCTGATCAATCTCCTGGGGCCGAAAGGCCTGTTCTTCGGTAATGCCGGCTTCCTGCTGCTGCTGGCCTTGATTACCAGCTACCGGATCAGTCATACCGAGGACGTTGCCGTTGCAGATCAGGAGCACTTCGTACCTGCCATGCCGGAAGCGTCGCCGGTGCTTGCTGAAATCGATCCGCGGAACAGCGAGTTCCATGAGTCTCCTGAAGTCGAGGAAATGCACGAAGAGCAGCGTCAGGCGAGCTGACGCTGCTTTCGGTTTTCCCCAATTTTGTTTTTACTTCCGTATCTGTTTTTATCACAATGGTTAGCATACTATTGGTGACTTTCCGATAATGTGATTAATTGGCCGAAGGCGCGGCAGCGCCCGGCCCGGGCCAAGCCCTCTTTTGATATGGAGTGACGACAAATGAGAGACCAGTTTCCTTTTGCGGTAGCGCGGGTTACCCGGCGCTGGAGAAAAATGCTGGACGAGCGCCTGAAGGATCTGGGCGTCACCCAGGCGCGCTGGAGCACGATGGTGTACCTGGAAAAAGGCGGTGAGGGCCTCACACAGCGTGAGCTGGCAAGCCTGATGGCGATCGAGAATCCGACCCTGGTTCGACTGCTGGACAGTCTCGAGCAACAGAATTTGATTGAGCGCCGGCCCTGCCCGAACGATCGCCGTGCGCGGCGGCTGCATCTGACCAACGCCGGCCGGGCGTTTATGGATGACCTTTCCGAGCGAGCCGAGGTGCTGCGCGAGGAAATGCTGGAAGGCATCAGCGACAAAGAGATCGAGTGCACCGTAAAGGTGTTCCACAAGATCCTGGAAAACGCCGAAAAGCAGAAATAACCCTTGGCTGATAACTCAGTTGAGGGTCTGAAAGCTCGCTACGGGGATCGCTGGCGTTGGCTGGCGGTGGCCACGGTGATGATAGGCACCATGGCTACCGTACTCAGCGCCACCGTAGTCAACGTGGCGTTGCACGATATCATGGTGGAGTTCGGCATTCGCCAGGGCCAGGTTCACTGGCTGGCAACGGGCTTTATCGCCGCCATGACCACCACCATGCTGGTCTCCTCCTGGCTGCTGGATCACTTCGGGGTTCGCAAGACCCTTGCCGTAGCCATGTTTCTCTTTACCCTGATTTCCCTTGCCGGCGGTTTTGCCGAGACGCCGGGGCAGCTTATCGCCGCCCGGATCGGCCAGGGTGCCATGGCCGGCCTGATGCAGCCCATGGGCATGTATCTGGTGTTCCGGATTTTCCCCCGCGATCGCCGCGGCCAGGCCATGGGTATCTACGGTATGGGGGTGATTCTGGCCCCGGCCCTCGGTCCGGTGCTGGGAGGCTTTCTGGTTGATCAGCTGGACTGGCGCTACGTGATGTTTGCACCGGCTCCGGTCACGTTGCTGGGTGTTTTCATGGCCTGGCGCTTCCTGCCCTTGCCGGTGTCCCGGCCAGCCCCCTATCGCTTTGATCTCCCCGGCCTTGTATTGCTCGGGTTTACCATTGCCCTGTCGCTCGATGCTCTGAACCGGTTGCAACAGGCGGCAGGCCAGAAGAGCTGGATCCTGATCGAAGGGCTACTGGCCCTCGGCGGGCTGCTGCTCTTCGTGCTGCGTGAGCGGCAAACTGCCCATCCTCTGGTGAACATTGCCCTGCTGCGCAAGCCGGTCTTTGTTTTCGCTTGCCTGGGTGCCATGGCACTGGGGCTGGCGCTGTTCGGATCCACCTACCTCATTCCATTGTTCGTACAGACAGCTCTGGGCTTCAGCGCGACGGAGGCAGGTTTGCTGATGCTGCCCGCGGGTATTGTCCTGGGTATGACGTTTCCGTTGGCCGGCCGCATGGCCGACAGGCACAGTGCCCGGGGTTTGGTGGTGTTCGGTATTGGGGCATTTGCCCTTTCCGCCGTGCTGTTCGCGCTGTCCGATCTTGAGCTCGCCTTTGGCTGGCTGGTGCTCTGGACAGTGCTGGGCCGCATCGGTATCGGTTTCATGCTCCCGGCCCTCTCGACCGGCGCCCTGAATCCGCTGGAGCCACAGGAGCTGGGGGCTGGCTCGAGCACGCTTAACTTCATGCGCCAGCTCGGTGGCGCCTTTGGCGTTAACCTGGTGGCACTGACCATTGAATTTGGTGAGCACACCTCCGGGATGCCCACGATCAACGCGTTTCACTCGGCCTGGTGGCTGGTAGCGGCATTCGTAGCGGTTGCCGCGATCCCGGTGTGGCGAATGCGGGTCTAGGAAGACCTGTGGTTGCGGCCCCGCGCCGGATTCATTATTATGCCGGAATCTCTTCAGGGGAGTAGCCTCCGCATCGGAATGTCCGAGCGGATGATAGTCAACATACTTGGGGCCAAATCCCCATGGCTATCATGTCTCACCGCAACATCGGTGATATTGGCAAGACCTGAGGCGGTTTCACCTCCATTGGGCGGAAGGTGGGCTGCCTCATGTCTGGTTATCCGCCCTGGAGTTTTTCATGGACGCTTTTCTCGCCTCGACGGTTGCTGTTGCCATAGCGGAAATTGGTGACAAGACCCAGTTGCTCTCGCTTTTCCTGGTTGCCCGATACGCCACCCGCCTGCCTATTATTCTCGGCATTTTTGTTGCAACGGTTCTCAATCACGCCTTATCTGCCTGGCTCGGTGCCTGGGTCGCTTCCTTCATTCCGGAAGCCTGGTTGCCGTGGATTCTGGCCGGCAGTTTTGTTGCAATCGCGCTCTGGTTGCTGGTGCCGGACAAGGACGACAGCGATGATTCAAAGTTCCTGGGCATGGGGGCATTCATGGCCACCACCATCATGTTCTTTCTGGCGGAGATCGGCGACAAGACGCAGGTTGCGACCGTCGTTCTCGCTGCCAGGTTTACCGAGACGTTCTGGGTTATTCTGGGCACCACGGTGGGTATGCTGCTGGCCAATATACCGGTTATCATGGCGGGACGCTGGCTGATGGAGAGGTTGCCCCTCGCCACAGCGCGGATTGGTGCAAGTGTGTTGTTTGTGGCACTTGCCGTCGTAACAGTATGGGCGACCTATATGAACTCCTGAGGGTACTTGCTGTCACTGTACCCGGTTGCCTGATGCTTTCGGAACGTTTTCTATGTGGTTCAGATTTTTAGCGGTTTTTTCTCTGGCACAGTTTCTGGTGTTCCCGACCGCCGTGTTTGCGGAGGCTCAGGATGCTGCCAGCGACCCGGAATCCCCCGAGGAGCCGGATCGAAGCCCTCGGGTGCCCACATTCCCGGTCCAGGGGGATCTGGCCGGAGAGCTCGGTGTTTTTGAAACCCGTTATGAGGACACCTTTGCCGGCATTGGTAACCGCCTGGCCATGGGGTACCTGGAGCTGGTCAAGGCCAACCCTGGTGTGGACCCCTGGCTACCCGGCGACGGCACCACCATCACCCTGCCGCGCCAGTACGTGCTGCCGGACGCCCGGCGTGAAGGCATCGTTATCAATCTTGCCGAGTACCGCCTGTATTACTTCACCGACGAGGGTGTGCAGGTGTACCCCGTGGGCGTTGGCACGGCAGAGAATCCGTCGCCTCTGACCGATGCCGAGGTCACCATGCCACTTGAGTCCCCGGCCTGGTATCCGCCTGCGAGCATTCGGGCGGAGTATGAGGCGTCCGGAGACTATCTGCCCAGGATGATTCCGCCCGGCCCCGGCAACCCGCTTGGCACCCACGCCCTGCTCCTGAGTGAAAAAGGCTATCTGATCCACGGTACCAACAAGAAATTTGGCGTCGGCATGCCGGTCAGCCATGGTTGTTTCCGGATGTACAACGAGGATATCTCCCGGTTCGTGTATCAGGTCGAGAAGGGCACGCCGGTCCAGGTTGTGCACGACGCCGTCAAGATCGGTTTTTCGGATGGCGAGGTCTGGCTGGAGGTCCATCGTCCCCATGAAGACTACCCCCGCGAAGATCGAGAGCGCTTGTGGCAGCAGGTGTTCGCTGAAGTTGAAGCTTTTCGGAGCCGTCATCCGGACGTCGAGGTCAAACGCGGTGCCATTGAACTGGCCGTCGACCAGGCGGATGGCCTGCCGACCATGATTGGTGAGCGGGTGACCCGGATGGCCGCAGACAAGACCGTGGAAGACAAGTCGCCGGAATCGGCCAAGGAGCCGGAGCAGCGGCTATACTTCTGATGCGGTGCGCTGAACACGGTTGCCGGCCTGTGTAGGACAGAACCGCGGCCCCGCTGCCATCGTATCTGTATCAAGTTGAATTTCTTCCGGATCCGGGGAGGCTTTATGCAGGCACACCGTCCCATGCGATCACAGAATCCCGCCCGCCTCCGGGCCTGGGCTCTGGTATTCCTGACAGGTGTGCTGCTAGCGCTGGCGTCCCTGGCCCATCAGGTTTTTGCCCAGCAGAAATCCTCCGAAACTGCTCTGGTACTCACGGTTGAGGGGGCTATCGGCCCAGCCACCATGGACTACGTGACCCGGGGCATCCGCCGCGCGGAATCCGAGGGTGCCGGTCTGGTGATTATCGAAATGGATACGCCCGGCGGCCTGATGGATTCCATGCGGGACATCATCAAGGTGATCCTGGCCTCCGACGTTCCTGTCGCGACCTATGTTTCCCCGCAGGGCGCCCGGGCTGCCAGCGCAGGCACCTACATTCTGTATGGCAGTCACATTGCCGCCATGGCGCCTGCCACCAACCTGGGATCGGCCACGCCGGTCCAGATGGGTGGGCTGCCGGGCAGCCCTGAACCCGAGAGCGATCCGGCCTCCGAAGCTCCGACCTCCGAGGAAGGTTCGGATTCCGCCTCCGAATCGTCATCCGACAATGAGCGTCAAGCCGGCGACGACGAAGGCAAACGGCGCGGAGGTACCGCCATGGAGCGCAAGGTTCTGGAGGACGCGGTCAGTTACATCCGCGGCCTGGCCGAACGCCATGGTCGCAACGCCGACTGGGCTGAAGAGGCCGTCCGTGAGGCTGTAAACCTCGGTGCCGATGAGGCCCTGGAAAAGAACGTCATCGACGTGGTCGCACCCAACATTCAGGACTTGCTGCAGCAAATGGATGGCCGGACCGTTCGCATGGCGTCAGGCGACATGACCCTGAATACGGCCAGTCTGGAAATCGTCCGGTCCCAGCCGGACTGGCGCACCCGCCTGCTGTCGGTGATCACCGATCCGAACGTTGCCTACTTCCTGATGATTATCGGCTTCTACGGCATCATCTTCGAACTGGCCAACCCCGGTGCCGTGGTGCCGGGCGTGATTGGCGCTATCTCGCTGATTCTCGCGCTCTTTGCCTTCCAGGTTCTGTCGGTGAATTATGCCGGCCTGGCATTGATCATCCTCGGGTTGGCGTTCATCGTGGGGGAGGCGTTTGTGCCCAGTTTCGGGATATTGGGGGTCGGCGGCATTGTCGCTTTTGTGACCGGTTCGATCATCCTGATGGATGGCAGTCACCGGGATATTTCGCTACCGACAATTGGCGGCACCGCCGTGGTGGCCGGTGGCTTTATCCTCTGGACGGTGACCCGCTTCATCGGCCTGCGTCGACGGCATCCGGTCAGTGGGGCCGAGCAGATCACCCATGAGGAAGCCGTGGCACTGGACGAGTTCTCGGGAGAGCATGGCCACTACCGTGGTCATGTCCGGCTTAGCGGTGAGCGTTGGAATGCCATCAGCGAAGCGCCTGTCAAGGAGGGTGACCGGGTTCAAGTGACAGCAATTGAAGGTTTGACGGTAACCGTCAGGGTCATCCAGGAAAGCGGTTGACCCGGCAGACAAAGTAACGGCAATACAAGGAGGCCGTATGATTGGCGATCTGATTCCCTATCTGGCACCAACGGTGGTGTTACTGCTCATTCTTGCTTCGGCCATCAAGATCCTGCCGGAGTATGAGCGGGGCGTCGTGTTCTTTCTCGGTCGGTTCCAGGGTGTTAAAGGCCCGGGGCTGATCATTGTGATTCCCGGCATTCAGCAGATGGTGCGGGTGGACCTGCGGGTCATCACTCTGGATGTGCCCAGCCAGGATGTCATTTCCCGGGATAACGTGACGGTGCGAGTGAATGCCGTGCTTTATTTCCGTGTCGTGGATCCGGAGCGGGCCATTATCCGGGTGGAGGATTTCAATTCCGCTACCAGCCAGCTTGCCCAGACAACTCTCCGGTCGGTGCTGGGTAAGCACGACCTGGATGAAATGCTGTCAGAACGGGACAAGCTCAATTCCGATATCCAGGAGATCATCGATGCCCAGACGGAGGAATGGGGCATCAAGGTGGCCAATGTTGAAATCAAGCATGTGGATCTCAACGAATCGATGATTCGTGCCATTGCCCGCCAGGCGGAGGCCGAGCGTGAGCGTCGTGCCAAGGTCATCCACGCCGAGGGCGAATTGCAGGCGTCCAGAAAGCTGGTGGAAGCGGCGGATGTCATGTCTACCAATTCCGGCTCCATGCAGTTGCGTTATCTCCAGACCCTGGCGGATATGAGCAACACAAACTCATCCACTATTGTGTTCCCTCTGCCCATGGAACTGATGACCACATTCCTGAAGGAGAACAAGCCCTTTACGCCGGACAAACCCGAACCGGAAAAGCCCGATTCCGGGGCATAAAAAAAGGCCGGCAATGCCGGCCTTTCGGTTACGTATCAGCCTTATTTCTGGCTGGCACGCTCGAGCATACGCTTGGCACGCTCGTTTGCTTCGTCAGCGGCTTTCTGGGCTGCCTTGGCAGCGGCCAGAGCTTCTTCTGCAGTCTGCTGGGCAGTACGTGCAGAGCTTGCAGCGCTGTTAGCGGTGTTCAGAGCATTTTCTGCAGTGCGCTCAGCGGAGCTGGCGGTTGCATTTGCTTCGTCGATAGCGCCCTGGTCAGTGGTGGCACAACCTGCAGTCAGAGCAGTGGCCAGTGCAATCCCGGCGATCGTCAGTTTACGCATTGTAAATCCCCTTATTGGTCGAGTTATTTCCTGTGATCCGAAAGTCAGTATAGACGACTTCCTGTCAACCTGCGCAGCATCGCTTGTCAGGTAGTGACTACCGGAGTCGTAAAACAGTGTAAAACACTGTAAGCAGGAATGTTAACTAGAGATACGTAAATTTGCTAAGCATATGACAACAACTTAATGCTGCCGTCAGGTTTGCTTCAGGGATGAATGCTGATGGGCGTTCCGTTGGAGACCAGTTGCCAGATTTCGTCCATCTCTTCGTTGGTCACGGCGATACAGCCGTCTGTCCAGTCAAGACCGGCATAAGCAAAAGCCATATCGCCTACGTTATTGGGCAGGCCATGAATCATGATGCTGCCACCCGGGTCCAGGCCCCAGGCAGATGCCAGTTCGCGATCTCGCTCGCTGGGGTACGAGATATGGATGGATTTGTAGAAGTCGCTCTCGGCGTTGCGCCAGTCCAGCGTGTAATCGCCTTCCGGCGTGCGCTCGTCACCTTCGTACAGCTTGTGACCTTCCGGATTGTCGCCAAGGGAAATTCGGTAGCTGCGAATCACCTCCTCGCCATCCATCAGGTACAGGCGGCGCTCTCCCTTGCGAACGACCACCTTGCTGACACTCTCGATATCCGCGGGCTTGTACATGGTGGCAGCCGGCATACGGGTGTCGGCCTTGGCCAGCAGTTCGGTGGCCAAAGCGCTCGGAGCCAATGCCAGACAGAGCAGGGCAATGGTGGCTGGGAGGGCGCGGAAAATGCTCATGTCCTCAACTTACCAATGATTAATGTTTGTTCAGACGTTTTATACCATAGGCCAAAAGGGATCTGTTAAGAGGTTTTGTTAACTTTTTTGGCTATCTGGTTTGCTCTTCACACATTTTGTGAACTGTCCATCTTCAGGCCCACCTTGGTGACCTTGTCGGCGCTGGTAGCCCGGGCAACCAGTGTCACCGGGCCGAGGGTTACTACGTCACCAACAACCGGGTGCCCTTTTGTCCTTTTGGCAAAGCATTCGGCGAGGGAAAGCTCCGGCGGCAGGTCATCGAACTCAATGCCGTAGACTTGCTCCACGTCACCCAGAAGCGCATCGCCGTTGAGTACGAAATCCCCGAAAAACGCACGTTCGGCCAGGTACTTGGGTGCGTGTCTGCCACTCAGGGCCTTGCCGAGTTCAGGCAGAACACTGGGAGTTGCAAACATTGCGACCATGTCGCCACTGGATACTTCCAGGTCCGCTTTTGGCTGCAGACAGACCCGGTTGCGGAAGACCCCGGCCACAGCCGTGTTCTCCGGAAAGCGCAACTGGCCCAGCCGACGTGGCGTTTGCCAGGTTTCGCCGCGCAACGGGAACAGCATCAACTCGTGGTCTCCCGCCGCTGGAGCATCCAGAGGGAGTCTTCGATAGGGGTCCTCGCCGGCCGGCACCTCCAGGCGAAGCTTTCTGGCCAGAGGGGTCATGGTGGTGCCCTGAACCAGAAGAGAGACCAGGACGATAAAGAAAGCGGCGTGGAACACCAGCTGGGCTTCCGGCAAGTCTGCAATGATCGGAAACAGGGCCAGAACAATGGGGACAGCCCCTCGCAGGCCGACCCAACTGATGAACCCCATCTCGCGACGGTTAAAGGCAAAAGGCCAGAGGGTCAGCAAGACCGTCAGCGGGCGGATGACGAAGATCAGAGCCAGGGCCAGTATCAGCCCTCCGCCAGCCAGGGGGATCAGGTCTGACGGAGTGACCAGAAGCCCCAGCATCAGGAACAGGCACAACTGGGCCAGCCAGGCCAGGCCGTCGTGAACCTGCAGGATCATCGGCATCATCCGGACGTGACGGTTACCAATTACCACGCCAGTCAGGTAAATGGCCAGAAATCCGCTGCCGCCGAGAGCGTTGGTGGCGGAGAACACCGAGATGCCCGCGGCCGCCACCAGCAAAGGGTACAGAGAAGGGGTCAGGCGGATTCGATTGGCCAGCTCCACCACGGCAAAACCGCCAATAATCCCTGCAATAGCGCCGATGCCGAACTGCTGTACCAGCATGGAAAGAGCGGCCCAGCCCGCCTGGTCGCCGTCGTTGCCAATCAACGTAACCAGCATGAGCGTCAGGAAAATCGCCATAGGGTCGTTGCTGCCGGACTCAATTTCCAGGGTCGCACTGACTCGCTCGTTCAGGTGCAGCCCCCGTCCCTGCAGCAGGGAAAAAACGGCGGCGGCATCGGTAGAGGAAATGATGGCGCCAATCAGCAGGGCAGTCAGCCAGTGCAGATCGAACACCCACCAGGCCACAACCGCGGCGCCAGCGGCGGTCATGGCGACTCCGAGGGTGGCAAGTACCAGGGCAGGTTTCAGGCCTACCCTGAAAGTCTCCGCCCGGGTGCGCATGCCACCGTCGAGGAGAATCACGCCCAACGCGAGATTGGCAATCAGAAAGGCCAGTTCAAAGTCATCGAACTGGATGCCACCCGGGCCGTCCTCGCCCATCATCATGCCGACCACCAGAAAGATCAGCAGCACCGGCATGCCCACCCGGCTGGAAAGCGGGCTGAGCACAATACTGATGACCAGCATCAGGGCGCCAATCAGAGTCAGGGTGGGATCCATTGTTGCTCCAGACAGAATGCTTGCCCAATGCCGGGCTGACCGCTTATATTGCTGTCGCGGCCCTATTTTTGCGGGTGTAGTTCAATGGTAGAACGGCAGCTTCCCAAGCTGCATACGAGGGTTCGATTCCCTTCACCCGCTCCAAACCACTATTCTTCTACGCCCTCGTATCTCCATTAAAGTCTTTTTTATCAATGCATTAAGACTAATTCTTACCCTTGTACGTCTTGATAGATCCCTGTACGTCGGGCCCCGTTGTGTATAGCGATTTGTATGGTAATTTCAAAGGCGAACTCAGCCATACAAATACAGGGATCGCAATGAAGCGTCATGAAATCAAAAGAACTCCCCTCGCCGAGACGGTGCTGCGGAGTCTTGAACCTGAAAACAAACTTTACCGGATCAAGGACGGTTCAAACCAGCTTCATTTCACCGTGGCTGTCAACGGATCGAAGCGCTGGGAAGTCAGATTCAAGAGGCTTGATGGTAAATGGAGCTGGATGGGTGTTGGTGGTTATCCGGCTGTGAGCGCCAAGCTTGCCCGAAAACAGGCCGACTTTATTCAGGCGCTTGTGTCGGATGGGAAGGATCCGCGGGAGGTCCGTCGCGCTGAAGCGGAAGCTAAAAAGACTTTGATTGAACATCCTTTCTCAGAGTCGTGCGAGTTTTGGTACAACAAGAAGCTTGAGGAAGGCTATGCAAAGAGCACTGCCAAACAGATGCGGGGGTATCTCGACAACGACATCTTGCCGGAGCTTGGAAAATTCCCTGTCAGGCAGATTACGCCGAAGCAGTGCGCTGATCTGCAGCACAAGATCGAACTGAGTCAAAGCCTCGACAAAAGTAAGAAGGTTCGCCAGGCACTGAACCAGATCTTTCGCTATGCCATTGGTCGCGGAATTTGCGATAACAATCCGGCGTCTGAGCTTAGGTATATCGCCACACGGAGAGGCTCTAAAACGCCGTTTCCCCATCTTTTGGAGCCAGAGCTGCCTGATTTTCTGAAGGCTCTGGAGTGCTCCAACGCGCGGACGCAAACCATCATAGCGACGAAAATGACTCTGCTAACCGCGTCACGACCAGGAATGGTTGTGAAAGCGGAGTGGACTCACGTAAACCTGGACCAGGCGTTTTGGGTTGTTCCAGACGGAAACATGAAAAACAGAAAACAGCACATTGTTCCGCTCTCCACCCAGCTCGTGGCCCTGCTGAGAGAGCTCAAGGCAATCACGGGCCGATCTCGCTATCTGTTTCCGTGTATTGGACCAAAGAACCCAACCATGCCAACAGACTCAATAAACAAGATGCTTCGTGGAATCGGTTATAAAGGACGTTTGACCGGCCATGGTTCCCGTCACACAGCCTCTACCCTCCTCCATGAGCATGGCTGGTACCATTTCCACATTGAAGCTCAGCTTTCCCATAAGATGCCCGGCGTGGCAGGGGTATACAACCAGGCCGGTTACCTGGATGCACGTCGGGTAATGATGCAATGGTATGCGGACTATCTGGATGCCCTCAGAGAGGGGCTCACAGAAGACAAGAGAGCGGATTTCGAGCAACGTGTTATTCAGGCCATGCAGCGCTACCGGCCGGTCGATGCCTCCCAAAACATCGCTGCTTAAAGTTGGCCGCCCTCGTCTAAATCATCTTTTTGCGAAATTAGACCCGACACAAGTGCTCAAAGCGTTAATAATATAGGTGTCGTTCTTAACAAACTCAGGAGCGACACCTATGTCCAGAAAGATTCAAAAAATCCTTATCCGCCAGAAAACCCTGATGGAGATGCTCGATCTCTCCAGTAGTGGGTTCTACGAACTTCGTAAGCGTGATCCCAGCTTTCCCAAGCCGATTAAAGATGGCAACTCCCAGCAGGCCCCAGCTTTCTACGTCTACGAAGAAGTCCGCTGCTGGCTCATTGAGCGAATGAATGCTAGGGACAAGCAGGACTCCTGATGTCGATTTTGGAGACAGAGTCGCATACTGCTTGTCGGTTCTCGACGGCAAGCTTTCTTGCCGTCGGGTTTTGTTCCTCCATTTACATTGACCACTTTGAGAAGGCAGGAAGAACGATGCTCTCTGTCGTGGCTTACAAGTAATATCTGCCTAAAACCCCTCTTGCTGCCGATCAATGTAGGTCTATGCAGCACAATGCAGTTGTTACACTCCAGTTGCCTCTATATATTGTTCCCTAACGAAGTGAGCACCGTGAGCGCCAGATCACGTGAGCTAGCCTGAACAAGAGACGGGGAATGAGTAGATGACTGAGCTGGATGACCGATGGTTGTCAGTCAATGAAATCGCGAAATACCTTGGGGTCAGTGGCGACACGATCTATCGGTGGATTGATAAGCAAGCCATGCCAGCTCATCGGGTAGGCCGAGCCTGGAAGTTCAAGAAAGACGAGGTAGATGCATGGGTACGCAGTGGCGGAGCAAGCGATGGAAGTAGCGCCGATGCCTGATCAGAAACAGCTTGCCCGTTTCGGTTTTCGGTTTGAGCGCGGAGGCGCCCACAGCTCCCGTACAATGATGCTTGATGAACTAACTGCACTGCTCGATTACGTGAACCGTCCAGAGGCCACCAAGGCCGATTACCTGAATGCCATAGATGAAGACAACTGCCTCGGCAAACGCTCAGGAAAAACCCGTCGCCTCACGTACAAGCATTTGGCTGAGCTTTATTCGCTCGACACAGCCCATGTGCTTTTCCGTGCCTTGCTGTACTTCTGGCAGCGAGATGAAGCAGGTCGGCCGATGCTGGCGCTGCTGGCTACTTACTCCAGAGACTCTATCTTCCGTGCCAGCGCACCAATGATTCTCAAGACTCCCGAAGGTTCAGTTATTACCCGTGAGTCGGTAGAGGAACTGATCGACAGCCTGGAGCCAGGCCGGTTCAGCAAAGCGACTTTGAAATCCACAGCCCAGAACATCAACTCCAGCTGGACCAAATCCGGCCACCTTACAGGCCGAAACAAGAAAACCCGTAACCGAGCTGCCCCTACAGCAGGCAGTGCGGCGTACGCTCTGTTGCTGGGCTACCTGGCCGGTGCACGGGGACAAGGCCTGTTCAGTACGGAATACACAAAGCTGCTGGACTGTTCCCGGGAAAAGACCATTGAATTGGCCGAGCAGGCCTCACGTAGAGGCTGGATAACCTACAAGCGGGTGGGGGATGTGATCGAAGTGCTTTTTCCCAACCTAATCAATCAGCAGGAACAGGAGTGGTTGCGTGAGCAGGGTTAAGCGCCTGATTCAATCGTACGGACGGCACATTGCTATCCCCTGGAGGGATGATGCCGCCGCAGCCCAGCGGGTGGTTTTCTGCGTTTACAATGAAAACGAAGAGCGTTGGCTCAGAGCCCGGGTAGACGAGTTTGAAATTGTCACCCGGCAGGCGGGTCATGAATGGGTTCTGTTTGATTTGACCAATACTTTTGCAGCCTGGCTAGCTACCCAGAGATACGCAAAGAGCTATTTCCAGAAACCGCACCTGTTGGCCACCGTGCTGCCCAAATACCTGGACTACATCGTCAACGAGTTTGAGAGCGCTCTGAAGGAAAAAAATTCAGACGACAACACGGTAGTGGCTGTGCAGGGTGTTGGCTCGCTATTCGGTTTTCTGAAGGTCAAAGACGTTGTGGATAGGTTGGCTCCCCTGGTTGAGGGGCGGCTGCTGGTTCTATTTCCAGGCAGCTATGAAAACAACAACTACCGGTTATTGGATGGTTACGACGGGTGGAACTATCTCGCAGTACCAATAACCGCAGACAAGGATTAAGGAAGAGGTTGTTCATGAAGAATCGTGAGATTTATCAGAAAGATCCGACCACCCAAAAGTTGGCCAACGAAGGGGTGGCCAATGTTAACGATGAAACTACCAGCCACGCCTTGGCAGTGCTCCGTTACGAGCTCGAAACCTTCGTTTGTGACGGTCAGTACGAAAAAGGCATGTCCCACATTCTGGAAACCTTTCTGAAGAACGTAGACCAGGCGCAGCAGCCCGCCGTTTGGGTCAGCGGGTTTTACGGCTCTGGTAAGTCTCACCTCGTCAAAATGCTAAGAGCGCTGTGGGTAGATACTCCGTTCGAAGACGGTGCTTCCGCCAGGGGCATTGCCAGACTCCCCCAAGGCGTAAAGGAAAACTTCAAAGAATTAAGCGTACAGGCCAAACGCCACGGCGGCTTGCATGCCGCATCCGGAACTCTGGGTTCTGGGGCCAGCGGGAGTGTGCGCCTGGCACTGCTGCGAATCTTGTTCAAGTCGGTTGGTTTGCCAGAACAATACCCCGTGGCCCGCTTCGTGATGTGGTTGAAGCACGAAGGTATTTACGATCAAGTTCGTCAGGGTGTTGAGTCTAACGGTTACGACTGGCAGGAAGAGCTGGATAATTTCTACGTAGCCGAAGGCCTCCATGAAGCACTGGTTAAAGCCAAGCCCGGACTGTTCTCCTCGCCCGCTTCCTGCGTGGAAACCCTGAATAACCTGTATCCGTTCGTTCAGGACATTTCCAGCGACGATATGCTGAAAGCCATTCGCCACGCGCTGACTGTAGATGGCAAATTTCCGCTCACATTGATCGTTCTGGACGAAGTGCAGCAGTTCATTGGCGAGGATAGTCAGCGTTCTATTGCAGTGCAGGAAGCGGTCGAGGCCTGCAGCAAAAGCTTCGGTGGAAAACTGCTCTTTATTGGCACCGGGCAGACTGCCGTTACCGGCACCAGCAACCTGAAAAAACTCGAAGGGCGTTTCACTATCCGCGTCGAATTGTCCGACGCCGACGTTGATGCCGTTATCCGACAGGTGATTCTCGCGAAGAAGCCGGAAGCGAAAGGCCCGATTGACGAGGTTATGCAAACCAACCTTGGGGAAATATCCCGGCACCTGGCGGGCACCACCATTGGCCACCGGCAGGATGATCTGGCTTACTTCCCTCAGGACTACCCGATATTGCCGGTGCGTCGCCGCTTCTGGGAAAACACCCTGAGAATACTGGACCAGACCGGCACCGACAGTCAGCTGCGTAACCAGCTCAGCATGATTCACAAAGTCATCCAGACCAATCTGGATGATCCACTCGGCCATGTGGTACCGGCGGATTACCTTTACTTCGATTCCGCAGACAAGCTGCTGCAGGCCCGAATTCTGCCCCGCAAGGTTCATGAAAAAACCATGAGCTGGATAAAAGGCACGGAAGACCAGCGCCTGATGGCCCGCGCCTGCGGCCTGGTGTTTCTGATCAACAAGCTGGGCGGCCAGAACAATGAGATCGGCATTCGCGCGAACGTCGATTCACTGGCAGATCTGCTGGTAGAAGATCTGTCCAGTGGTAGCAGCAGCCTGCGCAGCAAGCTGCCTGGCCTGCTTGATCATTGCGAATTGCTGATGAAAGTGGGCGAGGAATACCGCATCCAGACTGAAGAAAGCTCCGCCTGGACCGACGAATTCCTCAGCCAGCGTTCCGCGCTCTCTAACGAAGCTCATCGCATTCACGCCGAGCGAGATGACCGTATCCGGCGGATGTTCGGCGATGTCGCGCGCAAACTGTCGCTGATGCAGGGCGACGCGAAGGTTACCCGGGATATCTACCCGGTGTTTGATGCCCAGCTACCGTCGGATGCCAACGAGCGTATCTGTGTGTGGGTACGAGATGGCTGGAGCAGTGATGAAAACTCCGTTCGGGCCGATGCCCGGCAAGCCGGGAACCAGTCGCCTACCGTTTTTGTGTTTATCCCCAAGCGCTCAGCGGACGACCTGCGCCATCACCTGATCGATTACAAAGCGGCCAGCGCCACTCTGGATAAGCGTGGCTCCCCCAACACGCCGGAAGGCACCGAAGCTAAAGCGGCCATGGAAACCACCAAACAGACCGCCGAAGGCAAAATCCGGGAATTGCTCAGCGAAGCCTTCTCCGGCGCCCGGGTCTTCCAGGGTGGTGGCAATGAAATCCTCGGTAACAATTTGCAGGAAATGGTGCTGGAAGCGTCAAACAACTCGCTCCAACGCCTGTACCCCAACTTCCATATTGCTGACCACAGCGGTTGGCAAAAAGCCTACGAAAAAGCGAAGACAGGCGCACCGGATGCTCTCAAAGCCGTCGGTGACGATGGTGAGCCTGGCAAGAATCCGGTCTGTAAAGCCATTCTGGGCTTCATTGCCGGTGGCAAAAAAGGTGGAGACATACGCGCTCACTTTGAAGGGAAAGATTTCGGCTGGTCCCGGGATGCGGTGGATGGCGGCCTTCAGGTACTGCTGGTGGCCGGAATCATCCGGGCCCAGGACGACCGTGGGCAACCCATCGAGCCTTCCGCATTGGAGCGCAAGAGTATTGGTAAAACCCTATTCAAAGTGGAGTCCGCCAATGTCACCACACCGCAGCGTATCCAGATCCGCAAAGTGCTCCAGAAAGTGGGTGTATCCGCCAAGCAGGGCGAAGAACTGGCGCACGTGCCATCGTTCCTGCAGAAAGTCAGTGATCTGGCTGATAAAGCCGGTGGCGAAGCACCCAAACCCGAACGCCCGGACACCCGCTTCCTGGACGATATCCGCCTGACAACGGGTAACGAGCAACTGCTCGCCCTTTATAACTGCCGGGAACAACTCGTTCAAAGCGTTGAGCATTGGGAGAAACTGGCAGAACAAATCCAGCAGCGCTGGCCCAGCTGGATGGTTCTCAAACGCCTGGTAAACCACGCATCCGCTCTGGCCGATGCCGAGGTGTACCGCGCCCAGGTAGACACCATCGAACAACAGCGCCAACTGCTGGAAGAGCCGGACCCGATCAATCCGTTGATCACCAGCCTGACCCAAAGCCTGCGCGAAGCCTTGAACACCCTGAATCAGGACTACCAGGCCCGGCACGAACAGGGCATGAAACGCCTGGAGGCAGACGGAAACTGGAAGCAGCTGGAGCCAGAGCAGCGTAACCAGTTGCTGTCCGAGCAGAAGCTGACCCTGGCTGATCAGCCGAAAGTGGCCGTTCAGTCTACCGATGAAGTACTGAACACCCTGGACCAATGCTCACTGGGCATGTTCGCAGACAGGGTGGCGGCGCTACCCAGCCGTTTTGACAACGTAGCAGTCGCGGCAGCGGAGTTGTGCGAGCCGGAAATCCAGTTTGTATCGGTACCACGCCGTACGCTGAAAACCGAGGCAGACGTTGATGCCTGGGCGGAAGAAGTGAAAAATCAGCTTAAAACGGCCCTGGAAAAAGGCCCGATTTCCGTCAAATAAAGAGTGCGACAGACATCATGCGAACCGCCGCCAACATTGAGGCCCTGCTGCCAGAGCTGGACCACTGCATAGCCGACGAACTGGAAGACCAGGACCTCGATTTCAAACAGTGGGACCTGAAAAGCCGGGACAATGCGGTAAAGACCGTGGTCCAGATGGCCGTATGCATGGCCAATGGCGGTGGCGGTACCGTGGTATTTGGCGTGGCCGACCGCATAAAGGGCCGGAGTAACGCCATTCTGGGAGTGCCACCGGAAATCGACTCAAACCTGCTGAAAAAGGCCGTCTACGACCAGACCGACCCGAAAATCATGCCGGTATTCGAAGAGCTGGCCGTACCGGAAGGCACCGGCCGGCTACTGTTGATGCAGATTCACCCCGGTATGCCGCCGTACACCGACACCGCAGGGCGAGGGACTATCCGCGTTAGCAAAGACTGCGTTCCGCTGACCGGCACACTGCGCCGGAAGATCAGTGTCGAAACCGGCGAAACCGACTACACCGCAGAAGCCGTCGCTCCTGTGGATAACTCCCTGCTGTCCGCCACAGCTTTGGAAGCACTGCGCAACCAGGCCAGCAAGGAACGTGCGCCGGAAGACTTGCTGAGGCTATCAGACACCGAACTTCTGTCCACTCTCGGGATGATCAAGCAGGGCAAACTCACCAGGGCCGCTATTCTGCTGGCCGGTACAGAGGCCGCCATTCGGGAACACCTGCCCGGCCACAACTGGACTTTCCTGCAAATGACCTCGGATACCGACTACGGCATCCGTGAGGATCGGGTCAGCGCATTGCCTTTGTCTGTTCAGCGCATAGAAGAACTGCTGGTGCCCTTTAACCCCATCACCACCTACAAACAGGGCATGTTCCATTACGAATACCGCACCTGGCCGGAAATAGCGGTGCGCGAAGCCCTGATGAACGCCTTCTGCCATGCGGACTTGCGCATAGCCGGGCCGGTGATGGTCAAGCTGTATGCCGACCGGTTGGAAATCAGCAATAACGGGGGCTTTATTGCCGGCATTACCCCCAACAACATCCTTCATCACCAGCCCGCTGCCCGAAACCCCTTACTGGTGGAAGCCCTTACCCGCCTGCGCCTGGTAAACCGCAGCAATCTGGGCATTAACCGCATGTTCTCCGCCCTGCTGATGGAAGGCAAAGAACCGCCCCAGATTCGGGAGATTGGTGACTCGGTACAAGTTAGCTTTCCCAAGCGGGAGCTGAACGCCACCTTCCGCCTGTTTGTGGCGGAGGAAGGCGAACACGGGCGTAACCTGGGCGTGGATGAACTGATGCTACTGCAATACCTGCTCCAGCATCCGGAAATAGACACCAACACCGCAGCCACCCTGTGCCAGCGTGGCGAAGCGGAAATGCGCGAAAAGTTATCCACAATGGAATCGGCCGGTTACATCGAACATGGGGGTACCGGGCGGGGCGCTTACTGGTGCATTCAGCCCGAGCTCTACAATCGGTTGGCCGAGGATGGCCAGGGCGAAGCCCGACGCCGCATTGACTGGGAAGCCGCCAAAACCCGCGTGCTCAGCATTCTGATGGAGCGTGCCCGTCGTAACGAGCCGGGCCTGAGTAACAAAGACATTCGGCAAATTACCCGCTTTGACCGCAACCAGGCCCGGCGCCTGATGCAGGAGCTGATGCAGGAGAACGCCGGCCTCCAGAAGGTGGGGGAGCGGCGTTGGGCACGCTATGAATACAGCAATGCGCGTGAGCATTGAAATTCGCATAGATAAAAGTCTATGCGCATACTATGCGTTTAATGAATAAAGTGCGCATATCAGTGCGTACCGATGCGCCAGGAAAAGTGCTTTAACGGCACCAAAGCCGTAGCCGTGGCATCACTTTAAGGATTGGGGAAGTAAAAGAACATGCAGCCACTCGACAAGACACTCAGAAACCAACTGGAACGCGCTGTTAAAAATGCCCGCGACACCGCCGAAACCGGTGCCCGCGCCGCGTTGGACCAGCTGGGTGTGGCAGACCCCACACCGGCCGCGCATCTGAGCGAGACCGAGCGGGAGCTGCGCCGCCGCTTGCGTGCCCACGGGCGGCAGTTGGGCGACTCTCTGAACGGTGGCAAGGTCCAAAGCATGGACCGTTTGGTGGAAGAGGTTGCCTACGAGCACTGGCACCGCATGCTCTTTGCCCGCTTCCTGGCCGAAAACGACCTGCTGATGTACCCGGACCCGGACGAACCGGTGGCCATCACCCTGGAAGAGTGTGAAGACCTGGCCGCCGATGAAGGCGCCGCCAACGGCTGGGAGCTGGCTGCCCGCTATGCGGCCCGTATGCTGCCGCAGATTTTCCGGCTGGACTCCCCGGTTTTCCAGCTGACCCTGCCACCGGAGCACCAACAGGCCCTGGAACGCCAGGTCGCCGGCCTGCCGCTGGAAGTATTCACCGCCTCGGACAGCCTGGGTTGGGTTTACCAGTTCTGGCAGGCCAGGAAGAAGGAGCAGGTTAACCAGTCCGAGGTCAAGATTGGCGCTCGGGAGCTCCCCGCCGTCACCCAGCTCTTCACCGAGCCCTATATGGTCAGCTTTCTGCTCGACAACGCCCTCGGTGCCTGGTGGGCGGCCCGGCAGCTGAGTGAAAGCGACCTGAAGAACGCCGAAAGCGAAGAGGAACTACGTCAGAAAGCAGCCATCCGCGGTGTGCCTCTGGAGTATCTGCGTTTTGTAAAACAGGATGATGGTACATGGACACCGGCTGCCGGCACCTTCGATGCCTGGCCGGAACAACTGGCCGACCTGAAAACCCTGGACCCCTGCTGCGGCTCCGGCCACTTTCTGGTAGCAGCCTTTCTGATGCTGGTGCCCATGCGCATGGAGCGCGACGGTTTGTCCGCTCGGGACGCTGTGGATGCGGTGTTGCGAGAGAACATTCATGGCCTGGAGCTGGACCAGCGTTGCGTAGAGTTGGCCGCTTTTGCCTTAGCTCTCACAGCTTGGAACTATCCTGAAGCGAAGGGTTATCGCCCTTTGCCGGAACTGCATTTGGCATGCACGGGCCTTTCAATCAGCTCCACTAAGCAAGATTGGTTGAAGTTAGCTGGGGAAAATACAGAAGCTTATTTGGCACTAGAGGAACTCTACGAGCATTTTAATGATGCTCCTGTGCTTGGTAGTTTGATTAATCCAAAGGCAAGTCTCCGCAAAGGATCGTTGTTTGAGCAAAAGTGGGATGAGGTTGGACCATTAATTTCCGAGGCTTTAGATGTTGAAAAAGAAGGTAATGCTGAGGAAAAAGCAGTGGTGGCTTTAGGGCTAGCAAAAGCAACAGAGATAATTTCTAAAGAATACAATCTTTTGTCCACGAATGTTCCTTATTTAGGGCAAATAAAACAGTCTGAAAAACTTCGCAATTATTGTGTCAAAAATTATTTTGACGCAAAGTCTGATATTGCTTACGTCTTCATGATGAGGTCGTTCGATTTTCTTGATCCTTCTGGGCATTTGGCATTGGTTATGCCACTGGGCTGGATGTTCCAGACATCAGAGGAATCACTTAGGTCAAATCTAATTAAAAATTTTGGCATAAAATATATTGCAAAGTTGGGAAGAAATGCTTTTGAAACTTCGGTTGGAGCTGATATATGTCTCTCCATATTCTCAAAGCGTGGCCCAGAGAAAAATGACCTTACCTTTATTGATGACCTTTTTGATGCAAAGACAGTAGAGGAAAAATCTGAGAGAATTAAAGGTTCAATAATTGAGAAAGGTCCTCAAAACAGTTTCAATAACAATCACGCCAACACGATTTTTTTTCAGGATTCTAGTGCTGGTCAAGCTCTTGATAGTTTTTCCGATAAATGCGATGTAATTAGAGGGTTGTCGACTGGTGAAACAAACCGTTTCTATCGATATTTTTGGGAAGTAGATTCTTTTTCCGATGTATGGAGTTACTTAAGAGATACAGCAGACCAAACTGAAAAGTTTTCGGGAATGTCGTTCATTATAAAGTGGGAGAACGAAGCAGGAGAGCTCGCTGATTTAGCTGAAAGCTTAAAGCATTTAAATCACGCTGTTCAGTCATGGAGAAGGGGAAAACCATATTGGGGTAGGTGTGGTATTTCGATAAATAGAATGGCTAATCTTAATGGATCTCTATATTTAGGGGAAAGATTTACTGATAATGTTGGAATTATAGTGCCACATGAAGAATCTCTGTTGGCTCCAATTTGGGAATACGTGTCATCCGGTGAGTTAGCAAAGGACTTGAGAAAAATAAATACAAAACTTGCTGTTGAACCACGGTACCTTAAAGCCTTGAAGTTCGATCTTAATTATTGGAATGAAGTGGCTGAAGAGAAGTATCCAAAAGGTCTTCCAAAGCCTTATACCGATGATCCTACCCAATGGATATTTCATGGCCATATTTGTGGCTCGGTTGTGTGGAATGAGTTAGAAAAGTGGACAGCTGAAGGTCCGCTTCGCACTGATAACACAGTGCTGCAAGTCGCCGTTGCCCGCCTGCTCGGCTACCGTTGGCCCGCTGAATTAGATCTCGATATGGAGCTGGCCTATGATCAGCGTGAGTGTGTTAAGCGCTGCGAGGCATTGCTGCCCTTCGCCGATGAAGACGGCATTGTCTGTATTCCCCCAGTGCGTGGTGAGGCCTCAGCCGCCGACCGTCTGCTGAACCTGCTGGCTGCTGCCTATGGCGATGCCTGGTCCACCGATGTGCTGGCAGAACTGCTCAAGAGTGCCGACCACGCCGGCAAAACCCTGGAAACCTGGCTGCGCGACAAGTTCTTCACCCAGCACTGCAAACTGTTCCAGCACCGCCCCTTCATCTGGCACATTTGGGACGGCCTGCCCGACGGCTTCTCGGCTCTGGTCAACTACCACAAGCTCGATCGCAAGAACCTGGAAACCCTGATCTACACCTACCTGGGTGACTGGATCGGCCGCCAGAAGCAGGACAGGAACAACGGTATCGACGGTGCCGAAGAACGCCTCGCCGCTGCCGAAGCCCTGAAGAAAAAGCTGGAGCAGATCCTCGAAGGCGAAGCCCCCTACGACATCTTCGTGCGTTGGAAGCCCATCGAACAACAGCCGATTGGCTGGGAACCAGACCTAAACGACGGCGTGCGCCTAAACATCCGCCCCTTCATGACCGTCGCGGATGTCAAAAAGAAAGGCGCCGGCATCTTGCGCGACAAACCCAACATCAAATGGACCAAAGACCGTGGCAAGGATGTGGAATCCGCGCCCTGGTACCACAAATTTGGTGGCGAGCGGATTAATGATCATCATCTGAGCTTGGCAGAAAAACAGGCAGCGCGAGAACAAAACAACAAAACGAAGGGAGTCTGACATGGCAAAAAAGATCAGTGGTGCTGAGTATCCGTTGGCCAAAATTTTCAGCTCAGAGTTCGAGTATGTCATCCCTTCTTACCAGCGCCCTTATGCCTGGACGGTAGATCAGGCATCGGAGCTGTTTGATGATTTGTATGATTTCTACCGCTCTGAACTCGATGAAGGGTACTTTCTCGGTAGTATCGTACTGATCAAGGAGGAGGGGAAACCGGCGGCTGAGGTAATTGATGGCCAACAACGGCTGACAACGCTGACTATACTGCTGGCCGCGTTGGCAGCTCGCTCCGCCCCAGACGATAGAGCCTTGCTCAAGAACTATATTGTCGAGGCAGGGAACAAATTTGAGCAGTTAGCCGCAAAACCGCGCCTTACGCTTCGTGAGCGGGATAAAGAATTTTTTGCCAAGTACGTGCAAACGCTTCAGTTCAATGAGCTGTTGGACCTCAATTCCGAGTCTCTTCAGAACGAATCCCGGAAAAACATTCAGGCTAATGCCCGGCTTCTGCTGAGCCGGATCGACCGGTCCTTTGGTGACAATATGTCATCACTTGAGGGGTTTGTTGGTTTCTTGCTGCAGCGTTGTTTCCTGGTAGCAGTCTCTACTCCCAGTCAGCAGTCAGCATTTCGCGTTTTCTCCGTGATGAACAGTCGCGGCCTTGATCTGCAGCCTACCGATATCATCAAAGCGGACATTATTGGCGCGATTGAGTCCCCGGAAGAGCAGGAGCTTTACAACGAAAAATGGGAAGACATGGAGGTTGAGCTTGGCCGTGCAGGCTTTAATGACCTCTTCGCCTACGTTCGAATGGTTTACGCCCGCGAAAAGGCCAAGAAAGCTCTGTTAGAGGAGTTTCGACAGCATGTTTTATCCCAGGTGTCTTCACCTAAAGCTTTGGTGGATGATGTGTTGGAACCCTATGCAGAAGCCTTGTCGATTCTGCGCTCTTCAAGCTATCAGGCCGAAGCGGATGCTCAAAAGATTAATACCTACCTGCGCTGGCTGAACCGAATCGACAACTCTGACTGGGTGCCAGCGGCCATGCTCTTCTTGTCCCAACAAAAGAACAGGCCCGACTACGTTCTATGGTTTATGGAGAAGCTTGAGCGGCTTGCTGCCTGTCTGCACCTGACCGCGAAGAATGTGAATGAACGGATCGAGCGCTATTCCACTGTGATCTCAGAACTGATGGGAGATCACAACGCGGATACCCCTGTGCAGGCGGTTTTGCTGACTGAGGGTGAAAAGCAGGAAATGAGGAAAGTCTTGGATGGAGATATCTACACGCTCACAGCTCGACGGAGGAATTATCTGATTCTCCGTTTGGATTCGTTTTTGTCGGATGGTGCGGCCAGCTACGATGCGAGCCTCTTAACCATTGAGCATGTTCTGCCACAAACAGTAAGTGAAGAGAGTCAGTGGAAAACAGATTGGCCAGACGCTCAGGCAAGGGAAGCCTGGGTTCACCGCTTGGCGAATCTGGTTCCGCTGAACAAACGACGCAACTCCCAGGCTCAGAACTATGACTTTGAGCGTAAAAAAGATGCCTACTTCCGTGGGCGGTCAGGGGTTAGCTCTTATACGTTGACGACCCAGGTGCTCAACGAGAAAAAATGGACGCCTGAGATTGTGTTGAGAAGACAAAAAGATCTTTTGGCTCTACTCGCGGAGAAGTGGGACCTGACAGCATGCTAAGGAACTCCCACAAGTTGTTCGGGCTGGGGCCTCTGACGTGACTACGGTCGCAAAACTCACAGAGTGGGTACAGAAGAAGCCGTTGATCTTGATACGTCTCGATGAGGCGTCATCTGACGCTTTGCATAATTCATTGCAGGGATTTGATCACCTGACAATGGTAAAGCCTCACCCCCTATTCCAACCGCTAAAGCTACCAACACTCTGTTTATTGGAAATTTATGAAGAGGACATAACGAAGTGTTACCTCGCCACCGCACTTCGGAAAAAAGCGGTTAGCACGCTCGATTCACGGCTAACTCTCAAAAAGCTCCGAGAACTGAATATCAATTCATTGCAGGACTTGAAATCTTTAGTTGTCGACAATCGTATGGAAAGCTTGTTGAGTAGCCGCCTACCCGGCGAGGGAGAGGTCCAAGCTCTTTCCCCGAAGCTCAGTGCGCACCTGATCGATGCCCTCGCCTCTAGTCCCGACAACCAGTCTGCAATGGACGCAGCTATTTCTCAGCTACCTCAATTGAGGCGAATAGGTAACACAAGCTGGGCGCAGGAAGATGCTATCAAGTCGGCAATGGCAGCGTTTGGGATCCGCGGCAGCTCTTCACCAGACCGAGTTGTTGTGAAGAGAGGTTTATCCTCGGGCTTGGCGCTAATTGGCTCTTCTCTCTACGAGGATAACGTGGTGCACTCTGATGCATCGCGATTACCTGGATTTCAAACTATTTCTTCTGATGTGACTGGAAAAGCTGTGTTCCGAAAAGGTGACGAACAGCTAATAATTTACACGGCTAATAAATTGCCACTAGAGCAAATGCTTGGTGTTGACCTCATATATGTCAACGAGACACGGGGCAATATAGTAATGATTCAGTACAAGATGCTGGAGCAGGGCAATCAGATCGGAAGAAAAAATGATTGGATATTTCGTCCCGACCGGCAATTACGTGATGAAATAGCTCGTATGCACATTCCTAACATCAATGGCCAAGTGAGTGATTATCGGCTAAACCGGAATCCGTTTTTCTTCAAATTCGTGAAACGGAAAATTGTGGATGATACTCAGCAGAGCTTTTTTCTATCTCTCGATCACTTGAATCAAGTTATGGCCTCTCAGAAATCCAGAGGGCCACGAGGCGGTATTCGCATCAGCTACGAGGATTTGAATGGAACGTATCTCCGAGAAGCCGATATTCTCAGCTTGATTCGTTCAGGATACGTTGGTACCCACAGTGCAGAAACCGAAGCATTAAAAACGATTATTCAGGAAGTGGCTCATGGGAACAGGGCAATAGTATTGGCCTGGCAGCAGAAAGTTAAGGGGGAACTGAATGGGTAAGCGTATTCGACGTGTCGGTTCCATAAAGGGAGAGCTCCTTAAAAAGTCGCGTGAGGCAGCACTTGCCGCTGTTCAAATATTCAACAACCCGAACATCACGTTTAAGTCAGAATCCTATGTTGTTCTAATGATTATTGCCTGGACATACCTTCTCCATGCTTATTTCAGGGGTCACAAGGTTGAGTACCGATATTGGCATCAAAAAGGACAGCGGAGAGAGTTTGATAGAACCAAAAATGGTGCATACAAGTATTGGGAGTTAGAACGCTGCCTAAATGATGAGAGTTCGCCCCTTGATAGGGATACATCGAATAACCTGCGCTTTTTGATCGGTTTGCGTCATGAAATTGAGCACCAAATGACAACACGCATAGATGATGTCCTGAGTGCGCGTTTTCAGGCATGCGCGCTGAATTATAATGAATACATAAAGAAATTGTTTGGAGCCAGTAATGGCATCGAAAAGCACTTGTCTTTTAGCCTTCAGTTTTCAACCATATCCACTGAGCAAAAAGAGCTGTTAGAGGATCAGCCCGGACTTCCACCAAATATCGAGGGCTATATTAGAAGTTTTGATGAAAGCCTATCTGATGAGGAGTTCTCGAATGCTCACTATGCATACAGAATTTTATTTGTTCCAAAAACAGCTAATCGGAAAGGGCAAGCAGATCGTGTTATTGAGTTTGTAAGAAGTGACTCACAGCTGGCTGAAACTGTGAATAAAGAATATGCGGTTATTAAAGAAACCGAAAGAAGTAAGTATCTTCCAAGCCAAGTGGTTGGATTAATGCGGGCAGAAGGTTATCCCAAGTTCTCAATTCACCATCATACGGAGCTCTGGCAAGCTCTCGATGCAAAGAATCCTGCTAACCCGGATTTCTCATAGTGCTCCAACAACCTTCGCAGACCAAGCCTGGTAGTGCCAGATCCGAGTGGTCATGGTCGAAGTTGGCGATTATTTAGCCAGTTTCCGGCATTCAGGCACAACTCCCCCTTT